>Ga0255780_10000010_pt1 | contig 216354 bp, 184 predicted proteins | sample 071ome_32_FD_179978 | JGI IMG/M metagenome (GOLD analysis project Ga0255780, IMG submission 179978) | Coastal salt marsh microbial communities from the Groves Creek Marsh, Skidaway Island, Georgia - 071405AT metaG (version 2) | ecosystem: Environmental > Aquatic > Marine > Intertidal zone >... | reverse complement strand
TTCCGTGAAGCGATTGCGGAATTTTCCGAATATAACGAAATAGCACTGGAACCTAATGAAGATGTCTATTTCCGTATAGGGACGGCTCACTACCAGCTTGAAGAATACAATGAGTCCATTCCGTACATACTGCAGAATATGGAGATCCTGCGTAACAAGGGTGAAGTTATTCCAAAGAATACCTTTGACCTGCTCAGGGCGTTGTACTTCAACGTTGAAGACTATGAAAAAGCACATGATGTACTTCGTGAGTCTATCGTTCTGTTCAATGAAGCTGATGACTGGGTACTTTTACCTGCCGTTCTCGGGCAGATTGAGCGGTTTGAGGAACAGGCACAGTCATACTACGTAAACTATGCCCTGAGTAACCTGGATTCAGATTCACAACTGATCAACTTTGCTGCCCAGTTATACAATAATGATTATCCTTATGGCTGTGCCAGGGTAATGCAGGAAGGTATGGATGCCGGAATCATTGAAGAAGATGAAGGAAATCTTTCTTTTCTGTCAACCTGTTACCAGATTGCCAGAGAAGATGCGAAAGCTGCAATTCCCCTGGAAAGAGCTGCGGCCATGTCAGAAGATGGTGAAAACTATGCCAGGCTCGGACGTATCTATTCCACCATGTCTGAATTTGGCAAGTGTGTAGAAGCTTTCAACAATGCTTTTGAAAAAGGCGGGCTGGAACGTCCTGACCAGGCAAATCTCTCTGTTGCACGCTGCTACATGGAATTGAATCGATATGACGAAGGTATCGAGGCAGCCCGTGCTGCGGCTCGGGATGAGCGTAGTGAAGATACAGCTCAGACCTGGGTTACTGTCCTGACTCGAGAGAAGGAGCGTTATGAAACACTCCAGCGTCAACGTCGGGATCTGGCTGAATATTTCAGGTAACACCGATCATATTAATAATAATAACGATAAAGCAGTAAGTAGTAGAAGCGCATCTCCGGATGCGTTTTTTTTTACTTGAAAAACGTAATTTGGGCCCCATCTTAATGGCGTTATTCAATTTCAAAGGGGAGCCAGAATTTATGGGCGCACAAGCAAAAAAAGAGACTCTGGGGTTCCAGACAGAAGCCAAGCAACTGCTTCACCTGATGATCCATTCCTTGTACAGCAACAAGGAGATATTTTTACGAGAACTTATTTCGAATGCATCTGATGCAGCTGATAAGCTGCGATTTTCCTCGCTGGACAAACCTGAGTTACTGGAAGATGACCCGGATTTGAAAATCACGATTGATTTTGACCCGGAGAATCACACCATCACAATTGCTGACAATGGTATCGGGATGAATCGGGATGATGTTGTCGAGCATCTTGGGACTATTGCGAAATCAGGAACGGCCCAGTTTCTGGAATCTCTAACAGGTGATGAAAAGAAAGACTCACAGCTTATTGGTCAATTTGGTGTCGGCTTTTATTCCGCATTTATTGTAGCTGACAAAGTTGAGGTTTTTTCACGCAAAGCGGGAGAACCCCCTGAAAATGGTGTCAGATGGCAGTCCGGCGGAGAATCGGATTTCGTAGTAGAGCCTGTAGAAAAAACGCAACGTGGCACCACCATCATTCTGCATCTTAAAAAAGAAGAGTATTCCTTTGCAGAAAGTTATCGTCTGAGAAGTATTGCCAGGAAATATGCAGATCATATTTCAATTCCTGTCATGATGCTAAAGGATGAGCTGCCAGCTAGTGCGGATGAAGAGGGCAAGGATAAAAAAGAATCAGCACCTGAATATGAAGCGGTCAATTCAGCCAAGGCTCTCTGGACGCGCCCAAGGAACGAGCTGAATGACGATGAATACAAGGAATTCTACAAACATATCAGTCATGACTTTGAAGATCCCATAGACTGGAGTCATAACAAGGTCGAGGGTAAGCTGGAATATACCAGTCTTCTTTATCTTCCCTGTAAAGCACCATTTGACCTGTGGAACCGTGATGCGGCACGTGGACTGAAACTCTATGTGCAACGTGTCTTTATCATGGATGATGCAGAACAGTTCCTTCCACTCTATTTGAGATTCGTCAAAGGTGTTATCGATTCAAACGATATTTCATTAAATGTCAGTCGTGAAATCCTGCAGCAGGATCCTGCAGTAGATTCCATGAAGAGTGCACTCACGAAACGTGTGCTTGACATGCTTGGCAAGCTGAAAAAGAAAAATGCCGAAACCTATCAGAAATTCTGGGATGAGTTTGGCCAGGTTCTCAAGGAAGGACCTGCTGAAGATTATGCTAACAGGGAAAAAATTGCCAAGTTGCTGCTATTTTCAACTACCCATACTAATGAAGCCACTCAGAATCAGTCTCTGGAAGACTATGTTTCTCGCATGCAGGATGGTCAGGAAAAAATCTTTTATATTGCAGCCGACTCCCACAACACGGCTAGAAACAGCCCACATCTTGAAGTATTCAGGAAGAAAGGCATTGAAGTGTTGTTATTATCAGACAGGGTCGATGAATGGTTTATCAGCCATCTGACTGAATTCGATGGTAAGCAGTTCCAGGACGTTACTCGTGGTGAGCTTGATCTCGGTAAACTGGATACTGAAGAAGACAAGAAGCAGCAGGAAGAAGCTGACAAAAATGCTGAACCCCTGCTCAATCGTTTGAAAGAGTCTCTGGGTGATCGCGTTTCAGAAGTCAGAACAACGAACAGGCTCACTGAGTCACCAGCATGTCTTTCCATTTCGGAGCATGATATGGGAGCACAGATGCGCAAGATTATGGAAGCCGCTGGTCAGGCTATGCCGGAGTTCAAGCCAATTTTTGAAATTAACCCGGAGCACCCGCTTGTCTCCAAATTGGACAAGGAGTCAGACGAAGACCGCTTCAACGACCTGGCATCAATTCTTTTTGACCAGGCAAGCCTGGCAGAAGGAGGTCAGCTTGATGATCCGGCCAGTTACATTCACCGCCTTAACAGACTTCTCCTGGATTTAAGCCAGTAGCGGAAAAGGCTTCTTTCAACTTGTCATGAATAGGGCTTACAATCGTAAGCCCTTTTTTTTGACTATGTTTTTACAAGGTGAATCAATGAAAATCCTACTGAAACCATTTGTCTGTTTGCGTACTGGCACAAGGATATACAGTTCCTGAAAATACGCCTGCGCATATAAGGAATGCCGTTGAATCTTCATCAAGATCTGAAAATCAGGTTGTCCGGGATGCTGGTAGAAAGCCCGCTGAGATTCTGACTCTTGCGGACCTGAATGAGGGCGACCATGTGGCTGAAATATCTACCTTCGGCCAGTACTATACAGAAATTCTCGTCAACGCCATTGGACCTGCCGGAAAATTGGAAATGTATGATCTACCTTTATTGGCATCTTTTTTAGGACGGTAATTCCGGTAAAGCAGGCCAGGCATTTGCTGATGCCCATGACAATGCTGAGTGCACCATTGTTGATTATAACTACATCGATTTCCCGTCAAACCTGGATGCTGTCTACAATGTGCTTTCCTATCATGATTTTCAGAGTTTCGGGGTGGATACTGATGCTTTTAATGATAGCGTGTTTGCAGCTCTTCGCCCTGGGGAAAATACTTGCTTATTGATCATCTGGCAGAAGAGGGGACGGAATGGCGTGATTCAGGCAATATCCACCTATCGGTAAGGATGTGATCATTGATGAAGTGACTTCTGCCGGCTTTGTGCTGGATTCGGACAGTAACTTGCTGGACAACCCGAATGATGATCGCAGTGTGGCTGTATTCAGTGTCCGTGGCCAGACTGCCAGGGCGGTTCTTGTTTTCAGTAAGCCATATCGTTAATCTTAAACAATAGAGCAAAAAATACCGGGTAATTCCCGGTATTTTTTATCAATGACTGGTCATTAGATTGCAGCCAGCGTGTCATTGAGTAGCTGGCTGGGGCACATGGCACTGGCACATTTAGCTGGGTCGGGTTTGTAATACCCGCCCAATTCAACGGCTTGTCCCTGTATCCTGTTCAGTTCATCTACGATAGTTTTCTCATTGGCCGTCATGGACTCAGCAATACTGCTAAAGACAGTTCTCAATTCACTGTTGTCGTTCTGGGCAGCCAGGGCCTGGGCCCAGTACAGGGCAAGGTAGAAATGGCTGCCACGATTATCCAGCTCACCCACTTTTCTTGAAGGACTTTTGTTTTCTATCAATAATTTACCAGTGGCCTCATCCAGTGCCTTGGCGAGTACAGTGGCCTTGTCATTGTGGGTAGACTCTCCAAGGTGTTCCAGTGATGCTGCCAGTGCCAGGAACTCTCCCAGGGAATCCCAGCGCAGGTGATTTTCTGCCTGGAATTGCTGCACATGTTTTGGCGCAGATCCACCGGCACCAGTTTCAAACATACTGCCACCATTCATCAGGGGAACAATTGACAGCATTTTAGCGCTGGTACCCAACTCGAGGATGGGGAAAAGGTCTGTCAGATAGTCCCTGAGTACATTACCTGTGACCGAGATAGTGTCCTTACCTTCCTTCATGCGCTCCAGCGAGAAACGGGTTGCTTCCACAGGTGACATGATGCGTATCTCAAGGCCATCAGTATCATGGTCCTTAAGATAGGTTGTTACTTTTTTGATCAATTGGGAATCATGGGCGCGGTCAGGGTTCAGCCAGAAGATCGTCGGATTGCCTGTAGCCCGTGCACGGTTAACAGCCAGTTTGACCCAGTCCTGGACAGGAGCGTCCTTCACCTGACACATACGCCAGATATCCCCTGCATCAACATCATGGGATAGCATGGCTTCGCCTTTACTGTTGAGGACCTGCACACGTCCCCTGCCACTTATTTCAAAGGTTTTATCGTGTGAACCATACTCTTCAGCTTTTTGCGCCATCAGACCGACATTAGGTACTGAGCCCATAGTCCTGGGGTCAAACGCGCCATGTTTTTTACAAAAGTCGATAGTTTCCTGGTAAACATCTGCATAGCAGCGATCTGGAATGATGGCGAGCGTGTCGTGGAGTTCCCCGTCAGGACCCCACATTTTGCCGGAGGAGCGAATGGCTGCCGGCATGGAGGCATCGATAATCACATCACTAGGTACATGAAGGTTGGTGATTCCCCGGTCTGAATTGACCATGGCCAGGGGAGGGCGACTCTCATAACATGACTGGATGTCCTGTTCGATTTCGGCTTTCTTTTCAGCTGGCAGATTATCGAGTAGTGACAGGACGGAACCAAAGCCATTATTGGGGTTGGCACCCAGTTCAGCGAAGGTATCAGCATGTTTTTCGAAGACATCACTGAAAAAGACGGAGACAGCGTGCCCGAAAAGAATCGGGTCCGAGACTTTCATCATGGTGGCTTTCAGGTGGAGTGATAACAACACTCCGCTGTCCTTGGCATCCTGAATAGCAGTTTCAAGAAACTCACGAAGTGCTTTGCTGCGCATTACACAAGCATCAATAACCTCGCCTGCGAGCAGGGGGGCTTCATCGCGCAGAACAGTTTCCTGGCCATCATCATCCGTAAAAACGATTTTGTATGTATCTTCATGTTGCAGTGTAGTTGACTGCTCACTGCCAAAGAAATCCCCGTCTTCCATATGGGCGACACGTGTTTTTGAATCCGAACTCCACTCTCCCATGGAATGCGGATTCTGTCGGGCGAATTGCTTGACGGCTCCAGGAGCACGCCTGTCGGAATTTCCTTCACGCAACACCGGGTTTACAGCACTTCCCTTGACCCTGTCATAACGTTCCTTGATATCTTTTTCCTCATCATTGGCAGGGTTTTCCGGATAATCGGGTAATGGATATCCTTTCTCCTGCAGTTCCCTGATGGTGGCATTCATCTGGGGAAGAGACGCACTTATATTGGGTAGCTTGATGATATTGGCTTCCGGTTTAAGGGCAAGATTCCCCAGGTAGGCGAGGTCGTCGGACTGGCGCTGCTCTTCAGGCAGATAGTCGGGGAAAACCGCTATGATACGGCCGGCCAGTGAGATGTCTCTGGTCTCGATGTTTATGTCAGCAGTTCCGGTATAGGCCTTGACTATGGGGAGTAATGAATAGGTGGCCAGCGCTGGAGCTTCGTCGGTCAGGGTATAAATAATAGTTGGATTGTCAGACATGCGGTACCTGGGAAATATTGTTGACTACTGATTTATTTTATTTTGAGCCTGTCCTGCAATCGGGGAAGCACAGGCATTATGCGCGGCGAATTATAGCAACATGCTTGCTCGCTTACATCTGTTCAAGTGTATTAATACCCAGTAAATCAAGGCCCTGGCTTATGGTGGATGCAGTCAGGTGACAGAAACCGAGCCTGGAATTCCTGATCTCAGGCTCTGCCTTGAGAACAGGACAGACTTCATAGAAATGCATGTAGATACCAGCCAGTTCATAAAGGTACAGGCATAGCTGGTTTGGAAAGCAGTCCTGGGCCACCTGCTCAATGACTTCGGAAAACTGCAGAAGCTTCAGGGCCAGTACCTTTTCCGCCTTCTCGTGTATTTGGATATGATAGGTCTGGCCTGATTGGGCTTCCTGTTTTCGGAAAATACTGCGAATCCTGGCATAGGCATAAAGCAAGTACGGTGCGGTATTGCCATCAAAGGAAAGCATCGTATCCCAGTCAAAGATATAGTCACTGTTGCGATTTTTGCTCAATTCAAAATACTTGATGGCAGCAATACCCACAATGCCGGCAATGTTCTGGCGCTCAGCTTCTTCAAGATCAGGATTTTTCTCTGTCACCACATCCAAAGCACGACGAACACTTTCTTCCATTAGATCCATCAGCTTGACTGTACCGCCGGTACGGGTCTTGAAGGGTTTTCCATCACTTCCCATCATAGTGCCATAGGAAAGATGCTCCAGGGAGCACTGGCCAGTGGTGAATCCGGCCAGCTCAGCAACACGAAAAACCTGTTGAAAGTGGAGGCTCTGGCGGGCATCTACGACATAAAGTATGCGGTTCGCATGTAGTTCATGATTGCGGTATTCGATAGCAGCCAGGTCTGTGGTGGCATAGAGATAGCCACCATCGGATTTCTGGATGATTGTAGGCAGTGGGTCACCTTCCTTGTTGGTGAATTCATCAAGAAATACACATCTGGCGCCGTCAGATTCAGTGAGTAACTGCTTTTCTTCCAGTGTTTGTATTACTCCAGCAAGCTTGTCGTTATAAAAGCTTTCGGGGCGTATATCATCTGCACCCAATGTGATGCCAAGTTTCTCATAGAGGTTCTGGCAGTGTGAGACAGACACCTTGATGAAGTCCTGCCAGAGAGCCAGACATTCCTCATCACCGGCCTGCAATCTGACAACATTATCGCGGCTGGCTTTGGCAAACTCAGGATCACTGTCAAATTTTTCTTTCGCATGACGGTAAAACACTTCCAGGTCTGCGAGTTCATTGCCCAGGTTTGTTTCTTTATCCTTCAGTTCCTGCATCCAGGTAATCAGCATGCCAAACTGAGTACCCCAGTCACCAAAATGGTTCTGGCGGATGACCTTGTGGCCGAGATATTCAAAAACCCGTGTCAGGGCATCCCCGATAATCGTCCCACGTAAATGACCGACATGCATCTCCTTGGCCAGGTTGGGGGAAGAGTAATCGATAACCACTGTCTGGGGTGAGGAAGTCTTGTCAGCAAGCGAATCGGTATTGAGAAGTTCATTGAGACGTGCAGACAGGTACTCAGTAGATATAAAGATATTAATAAAACCTGGGCCTGCCAGTTCTATCTTATCAGCGATGTCGCCAAGGTCCATGGCGGCAATCACTTCTTCGCCAATCTCCCTGGGATTACGTTTCAGTTTCTTGGCCAGCCCCATGACGCCATTGGCCTGATAATCACCGAACTTTTCTTCGCGAGCATAATTGATCAGTGCATCACAATCAGGAAGATCCGAGACCTTGGTTAGGGCCTGTGAAATACGACTGTCCAGGAGTTTCTTGAGATTCATAAAAGCGTTGAGCCCGCTGTCAAAAGTCGGGCATTTTACACCAAAGTTGATGAGTAATCAGAATGTTCTGGGGATAAAATATCAGGGCCAGCATTCTCGCTGCCTGTATAAAAAAAGGCGCCTATTTGGCGCCTTTTTTCGGGCTGGATTTATTCCCCCGTAGCGAAGCAATAAAAGAAACCATTGCCGCCTGAAGCTTGCAACTGTTCCTGACTACAGCCTCGGGATGGATGAGTGGCATTCCAGGATTCTGCCAGGGGACCACCACCGACACGATCAAAGTGTCCAACCATAGCCCGTGACTGATCTGTGTTGCTTGTCCAGTTGTTACAGGTTAAATCAGAAGCGGTGCCGTCCGGATTGCTACCCGTTAGAATGTCATGCATGTTCGGGTTGTCCCCGACACCATTAACCATGTCACCATTCTCGGTCAAGGCCCGTTGTTTGGTCACATTGGTATTGCTGTAGTGCAGGTCGGTAAGACTACGTGCAACCAGCTCTCCATTGGCATTGAACCAGGGCCCATTGCCAATTCTGTCCCTTGCATAGACACCGGATGGCCCTGTGGTGCTCAGGTAGGCACGCCAGGTTTTGCCACTGACGCCAGCATCTTCAGCCAGTGCTGCACAATGGGCATCGGCGCCAGCAAGTCCACCAAGATTGGCTCCGTCCCCCAAACCGCGACTGGTAATAAAGAAACTCATACTGGTGTCTTGATCCCCCTGGCCGCCAGGCTGGGCAAAAACGGGTGCTGCTAATGCTACAAGGGCACCGGCAATGGTGAGTTTTTTCAAAGTCATGTTAATCCCCTTTAAGTTGATGGTTTCTTCGTGTGAGAAACCCGTATCCTATTTATGCATGGTCTGCGCTATCACAGGAAGTGATTATTGTGGACAACTGTGCAAGCATAGTGAAGATTGACCTGCCCTGACCTAAATAATAGGGGGCTTGCCATGTTCCGATTTTACTATCAGTAACACCGGGACGACTTGCAATCTCAACGCTGGACTGGCCTGACGGGTTAAGGCATGATCGAGTCAGTATATTACTCGAACTGATTGCTTCACAGGATGAATACGCATGCCGAACCGCCGTCATTTTCTGCATAAAACCCTTGCTGGTGCCCTGGGGGCCTTCCTTTTACCTTCTTGTCGCTCGGCAGAGCCTGCGAGCAGTAATATCAGGGTCGATAAACTCAATTATTTCGAGATCCGTGTCCGTGATGTTGATCGCTCGGTGGGGTTTTACCAGCGGGTATTTGGTCTCCCGGTGATTTCAAGAAATCAGGACAGGGTGATTCTTCAAATCGGTGAAAGTCTCCAGACCATGGCAATCAGGCCAGCAGGGCGTGGAGAAGACCCGGCTATCACGGAACTAGGCTATTCGGTACCCGATTATGACCTGCAGACCCAGTTATCAATCCTCAGGGGGAGGGGATTCACCGAGATTTCCCCGCCTGATATAGCCTTACCTGGCCTGGACAATGCCATGACTACCTGGGTAAGAAAGCGGGGAGATACAGATGAGTTGTATTTTTCCGATGCGCGAGGTCTGATTGTCAGACTTTCCGATGCGTCATGGTGTGGTGGTAGTGGTCCACTGGGAAACCAGTGCACGCTCCCTGAGAACCCCGGGCCTGGCCTGATGGCGCTGGGTGAAATCAATCATTTCACGTCGTTTGTAAATGATGGTGCGGGGGCTAATCAGTTTTACAAGGAGTTTTTTGGTCTTGAAATCCAGGCCTACCAGGGACCCGGGGCGCCGGTAAACGGGATTGGTGATGGCAAGCAGTTTGTGATGTACGCTGGCCCTTTTTCCGGAGCGGAAAATGCACCGGCAAACATTCATCACGCCAGTTTTAATATGGACGACTTCATCGTGGATGACATTCTCGAGCTGCTTGGCGAGGCCGGATTGACAGCACAGAACGACAGAGCACTTGGTCCGTTAATGTACTATATCAGCCTCAGGATGCCAGCTCGTGGTGGGGTAGAGGGAGGAACCCCGGAGGTCTATTTCACTGACCCCGACGGTATTCGTATGCAACTACAGGACTCATCTTACTGTGGTGGTGGCGGTTATCTTGGGGAAATTTGCCTGATCTAGTACTGCGTCCTGCCAGGAGGGGCGTAATTTATGACGTTTTGACCATGGTGCCAAGGATGGCCGCTAATACCTCAGGGCATGACAGGAATGGACTGTGGTCTGCATCCAGTTGAATCATCTCATCACAGGATTGCTGCGTGAGCATGTAACGTTGATGAGCAATTGGAATCACACAATCATCAAGGCAGCAGATATAGGATTTTGGCAGTTTACCGAACCGGCTCCCGGACAAACGGACCTTGCCTGACAGAGGCAGGGTAGCCTGTTTAGGAAAAGTCTTCGGGATGATTTCCGATGGGCAGCGATTGTAGAAAAGGGATGCTATCCGGTCCGCCGGAATACCACACTGGCGTTTATCCGCTGTCATGGTCATTACCGTTTCCACCGGGGCCGTCACACCCGTTGCATGATTTGATTCAATCAGATCAAAGAGGCTTTGGCCGTTTCGTGGCAGGTATGCCGCCAGATATACGAGCCGCTCTATGGATTCGGGGATTAGCTCTGCCACCTGGGATATCACCATGCCGGCCATACTGTGTCCCACGAGGCCTACTGGTTTTTGCAATTGCTGAATAAATCCGGCCAGTGAGCTAACGTAGCGTTTCAGGGAAATTTCAGACAAGTCCAGAGGGTTACTGCCATGCCCCGGCAGGTCCGGTGTATGAATCTCCATGCCGTGTTTTTCCAGGTAAGTGAGCAGTTCTGACCAGCAGTCAGCACAGTGCCATGCACCATGGACCAGAACAAGGGCAGGAGATGACAGGAGTCAGTCCTTTCCGTTGAGACTGTGGTCGACATCCAGGGCGGGAAATTCACTACGGGGACGTCCAACGACCTTGGCAGGTACGCCCACCACGGTGGTGTGGGCTTCCACATCACTCAGCACCACAGAGCCTGCGCCGATCCACGCACCTTCTCCGATGGTGACATTGCCCAGAACATTTGCGCCGGCACCAATAAGCACGCCCGTTCTAACCTTGGGATGACGGTCTCCGGACTCCTTGCCACTGCCTCCCAGGGTTACCCCCTGGAAAATGGAGATATTGTCTTCCAGTACACAGGTTTCACCAATGACGATTCCCGTGGCATGGTCAAAGAGAACACCGCGTCCTATTTTGGCGGCAGGGTGAATGTCTACACCAAACACCTCGGATACCTGACTTTGCAGATACAGTGCCATACCAAAGCGTTCCTGCCCCCACAGCCAGTGAGCAACCCTGTAGCATTGCAGAGCCTGAAAGCCCTTAAAATAAAGCAGGGCTGTGGAATAACTTTTCACGGCTGGATCACGTTCCCGGATAGTTAGCAGGTCAGTGGTCATGGACTCGGCTAGGGCCGGATCAGAGCGCAGCGCTTCATTGAAGACTGTTTTCAGGCTGGCAGCTGGCATCTCTTCAGTAGAAAGTTTTCCTGCAAGCAGGTCACTGATGGCCGCCATCAGATCATCATGCTGTAGAATCCGTTTACTCAGGTAACCACCGAGATCCGGTTCACTCAGCAACTGCTCACTGACCTCCTGACGAATTGTGTCCCAGAGATTGTTTTCCATGACGTTGACTTAGGTTTTGAAGGGCTTGCGATTCTATAGCATGTCCCTGGAGCTAGCAAACCTGCAGGCCGCGGATAAATGGTACTGCAGTGCTTGCTGGAGTTGCCTTGCCTAAGCTGTTATCTTTCCGCGCTTGGTGCAAGGGGCTGGATATTCCCTGCACACAGCAAGCAGAGAGTCCGGATTATGTCAGTAAAAAATGTGGCCGTGCTGGGCGGTGGCAGCTTTGGCACTGTTATCGCAAATATTATTGCCAATAACAGGCACAAAACCCTGCTGTGGATGCGCGATGCTGACCAGGTAGCGTCACTCAATACCCTCCATGAAAATATCAATTACCTGCCAGGCTATAAGCTGCATAAAGACGTGGTAGCCACAGATGACCTGGAAGAGGCTGTCCGGGATGTGGATCTCATTTTCGTGGCGGTCCCATCGGGCAGTTTTCGTGACGTTGTCAGGCAGGTGAGACCACTACTGCATCAGGATATGATCCTGGTCAGTCTAACGAAGGGAATTGAAGCGAAAACATTTGCACTCATGAGCCAGATTCTTGCTGAGGAAACCAGCAACAGGCATATTGCTGTGCTTAGCGGCCCGAACCTTGCCAAAGAGATAGCTATCAGCAGCCCCACCGGAGCTGTCGTTGCCAGCAAGGATCCGATGGTTGTGGATGAAGTGCAGAATGTATTGCGGTCTGATTCCTTTCGGGTGTATTCCAATAATGACATGCTGGGCGTGGAACTTGGCGGATCGTTGAAGAATATTTATGCGATTATAGCCGGGCTTGCCGAGTCCATGGGGATGGGACACAACACCAATGCGATGCTGGTGACCAGGAGTCTCACGGAAATGGCCAGATTTGGCGTGGCACTGGGAGCAGACCCGATGACATTCCTGGGACTGTCCGGTGTGGGGGATCTGATTGTAACCTGTTCTTCACCCCTGTCCCGAAATTTCCGCGTGGGCAAGGCCCTGGGTGAAGGTAAGGATATAGAACTGGTTATCAGTGAAATGGACCAGGTGGCAGAAGGGGTGAATACACTCAAGCAGGTCAGGGAGAAGGCGGTTGAACTGGATGTGAAAATGCCACTGGTGAATGGACTTTACGAAATTGTCTACAACAATCAGACGGTTGACCATATAATCAATTCCTTAATGCTCGAAGAGCACGGGCTCGATGTTGAATACGCCGTTGGCGGATTAAAGGGCTGAAATTCCCATACGGAATTCCCGATAGGAGATGTTCCAATGAGTCAGAACGAAAATAACGGTATGCAGGATGACAGGGCTGAAGAGCTGAAGCAGAATATCCTGTCGCCAAAGCAGTGGATCAGAATCCTCTACATGGCGTTTTACGCGGTAACCTGCTGGCTGCTGACGATTGTTTTGACTGTCGTCATTATTGCGCAGGTACTGATCAGCCTGATTACCGGCAGAGATAACGAAAACCTGCGTACTGTGGGTACACGGGTGGCAACGTATTTTCATGAATTGTTGAACTACCTGGTGTACGAGACCAATGATCGTCCCTGGCCATTTAATGAGGGCAGCGGATTTCCGGGCGAGGAGCACGCGGCAACCACTCCCCGGTCCAGTGAATCTGTCGAGGATGAGCCGGCAGAAAGCCAGGTCTTACCGGATCCTGAAGAACCCGCTGTTGACACTACTGCTGAGAGTACCGGTAATGCCGGGACTCCCACCCCGGGAGAAACCGAAGATGATGTTTTCCGGGATATAAGTTTTACAGAAGGTACAGGTGAAATAGAGGAGACCAATGAGTCAGAGAGCTCCGAAGACAAGGAAAAACCGGGTTCCGACCTGCAAAACAACTGATATCCACTATATTATTGAATTGATGAAGCCTGCATTCCTGTAACTGCCGAGTAGTGTTTACTGATGAATTTATATCTTTTGCGGCATGGTGAGGCCGAGCCAGCCTCGGGCACCGGAGATACTCTCAGAGCATTGACCGAAGCGGGCAGACAGGAAGTTATCAATGTCGCACGTCAATTCGCCAGCCGTAATCTCTCCATAGACAGTTGCTATGTGAGTCCGGCACTTAGGGCACAGCAGACAGCCAGCATTTTCCTTGAACAGACCTTTAATGCACCGCAGATCACGACTATTGAAGAGCTCAGTGCGAATAAAAGGGCTTCCCAGCTGATGGCGTTTCTAGATAAGAGTAGCAGCGAAAATATCCTGCTGGTCAGCCATAACCCAATTCTTTCAGAACTACTCGCCTTGATGACTCATGGAAATGTGGACCGTATGCATATTCTGGATACAGGCAACCTGGCCTGCATCCAATTCGACATAATGGGCCTCGGGATGGGCTCATGCCCATTTATTCTGGAGCCTGATGCTGTCTTGGGCCATATTTCCTGACTGAACAACTGATATTTCCATGACAACCAATGAACTGACTGTAAAAGTCGGAAACCTGTCGGTAGCAGTCAAGACCTGGGGGCATGCCGACAAGCCACCAGTACTCGCTTTACATGGATGGTTGGACAATGCGGCTACTTTTGATTGCCTGGCCCCATATTTCCCTGATTATTACTGGATCGCTCCGGATATGCCCGGACATGGTCTGTCGGAAAATCGTGGTGCTGGGGCTGAATATTCATTGTGGTCATACTGTACGGAAGTGATGCAGGTTGCCAATGCCATGGAACTTGACAGGTTTACCCTGATAGGCCATTCCATGGGCGGTGGTATAGCAAGCCTGCTGGCGGGTCTGTTTCCACAAAGACTTGGGAAACTGGTTCTGCTGGATGTACTGGGAGCGATTGCGACCGGGACTGGTGAGATGATTCCGCAGATGCAAAAGGCACTGTCGCAACGAGTGGACAAGCCCCTGAGGAAGGCGGGTCAATATCCTTCATACGAGGCGGCGGTAAATGCCAGGGCCAGAGTCGGTGTTTCAACAAAGGCGGCAGAATTGCTGGGTAAAAGAGGGATAAGGGAAGCAGAGGGATACTGGTACTGGGGCCATGACCAGCGCCTTACCCGAAAAAGCCTGCTGAGCCTGACCGAAGAACAGGTAGCGGTTTTTCTACAAGCTATTGAATGCCCGGTCCTGGTTCTAGGCTCAACTGAAGCGGTATTTGCGGAAGAAGTAATAGAACGTCGGGCAGCCCTGGTCCGCGATATCCAGCTTGAAATGCTGCCGGGCGGACATCACCAACACCTTGATGGCGATGTGGAGTCAGTAGCAACCCTCATACAGGGTTTCCTGGAGAAACCTGGATAATCAGCGTATCAGGGACAGGAACTCGCCTCTGCTACTTTGCTTGTCACGGAATGCCCCGAGCATACAGGATGTGGTCATCACGGAATTCTGCTTTTCCACTCCACGCATCATCATGCACATATGCTGGGACTCGATGATGACCCCAACCCCACGAGCGCCGGTTTTGGATTGGATCGTTTCAGCGATCTGCTGGGTAAGGTGTTCCTGGATTTGCAGTCTACGGGCAAATACATCAACGATGCGGGCAATCTTGGACAGGCCGATCACAGTTTCTGAAGGCAGGTAGGCCACATGGCATTTTCCTATGAAAGGCAGCATGTGGTGCTCGCACAGGGAATAGAGCTCGATATTCTTCACGATCACCATTTCATTGGAGGTTGTCGGGAAGAGGGCGTCATTCACAATCTCATCTATATCCTGGGTATAGCCCTGGGTGAGAAATTTCATGGCATCGGCAGCACGCTGGGGCGTATCCTTGAGTCCATGTCTATCCAGATCTTCACCAACATTTTCGATGATGGAGGCAAATGCGTCACGTAAGGTATTGTCTTGCATAGGGATTTCTTTCTTTTTGAATGGTTTTTCCACTGGGCTCAACAGTGGTTTGGGAGTAAACTGCGCACCCTACTGGAAACTTTAAGCCGGGTAAAGAAAATCCTTGAAAAACACGGATACAAGATTAGTTCGACACTGCCTGCCTGAAATTGAGAGACAACTTCAGGAGTCGGACCTGTTTTATGGGCATGGGACTGATAATCCCGGTGCTGAGGCCCAGTGGTTGCTTAGCGCTGTACTACGCCAATCAGGGCTGGATACTGTTACCCTGGATTCACCTGTCAGTGACGAAGATTTCAGGCGAATGCAGGCTTTGATGGAACAGCGCATAACGAAGAGGACACCGCTGGCCTATTTACTTGATGAGGCCTGGTTTTGTGGGTTGTGCTTCCACGTCAATGAACATGTTCTTGTGCCTCGTTCGCCGATTGCCGAATTGATAGAGCAAGGCTTTGAGCCAATACTGGAGTACCCACCGGAGACAATTCTGGATCTTTGCTGCGGCAGCGGATGCATTGGGATAGCGGCGGCCCTGGCGTTTCCAGACAGCCAGGTAATTCTGTCAGATCTATCGGAGGAGGCGTTGGCTGTGGCACAGGTCAATATTCATCGCTTTGAGCTGCAGGAGAGGGTGCAGATTTGTCATTCCGACCTGTTTGAGTCTATTTCCGAACGTTTTGACCTGATTATCAGTAATCCGCCATATGTACCGGAGTCTGAATACAGAGACTTACCCCTGGAGTATCTGCAGGAACCGGAAATGGGGCTGGTGAGTGCCGGCGACGGGCTGGCGATACCAATGAGGATACTGGAGCAAGCCGGTTCATATCTTAACCAAGACGGGTTACTGATTCTGGAAACAGGCTATACATGGGCGTCACTGGCTGAGGCCTTGCCCGAGATACCATTTCTCTGGCTGGATTTCGAATATGGAGGGGAAGGGGTCTGCGCCCTTTCTGCCAGGCAGTTGCAGGCCCATTATGGGAAAGGGGCTTAAATATTCCAGCTAAACCAGCGGTTTGACTGGTTTTTTCAGTAACAAATCCCGGGGTGATGCGTTATAATGCGCGCCTTTTTTATTCGGCAGAATACACTAGGCTAAATCCATGAGCGGTAATTCCATAGGCAAATTGTTTACTGTGACTTCTTTCGGAGAGAGTCATGGTCTTGCTCTGGGTTGTATTGTGGACGGCTGCCCACCCGGGCTGCCTCTGGATGCCAATGATCTTCAGTCAGATCTTGATCGACGCAAGCCGGGTCAAAGCCGTTTCACTACCCAGCGCAAGGAAGCTGATCAGGTCAGAATTCTTTCCGGAGTATTCGAAGGTAAAACTACGGGGACACCCATTGGCCTGATGATCGAGAACACGGATCAGAAAAGCAAGGATTACAGCAATATCAAGGATCTTTTCCGTCCGGCTCACGCAGATTATACCTATCAGCAGAAATACGGTTTTCGTGATTATCGTGGAGGCGGACGTTCATCTGCCAGGGAAACAGCGATGCGTGTCGCTGCCGGAGCCATTGCCAAAAAATACCTGCTGGAGACCGCAGGAATCAGGATTCGCGGCTATCTTTCACAGCTTGGTCCGATTGCAGCTGAACTGCGTGACTGGGATGAAGTGGAAAGAAACCCCTTTTTCTGTCCGGATCCATCGAAAGTGGATGAAATGGCAGATTACATGGCGGCCCTTGGCAAGGAAGGTGACTCCGTTGGGGCCCGTATTTCAGTCGTGGCTGAAGGGGTACCGCCAGGCCTCGGCGAACCCGTTTTTGATCGGCTTGATGCAGACCTGGCGCATGCATTGATGAGTATCAATGCCGTTAAAGGAGTAGAAATAGGGGCAGGATTTGACTCGGTTGCCCAGAAGGGCAGTGAGCACCGGGATCTGATAAGCCCCGATGGATTTCATAGCAACAATGCCGGCGGTGTGCTTGGTGGCATCAGTTCCGGGCAGGATGTGATCGCCCATATTGCCCTGAAACCCACTTCAAGTATCCGGCAACCTGGTGAAACCGTGGATATCCATGGAAACAGTGCAGAAGTAGTCACAACCGGACGACATGATCCCTGTGTTGGAATCAGGGCAACCCCTATCGCAGAGGCCATGATGGCTATCGTGTTGATGGATCACTTGCTCAGGAACAGAGGGCAGAATGGGGAGATCAGGTCCCAGACTCCGGTTATACCGGCGGGCAAGAACTAATACATTAAATTACTTTAATTTTAATCAATAACCTACTGTAATATAAGAGAAATATAATGGCAGGAAAAACTCTATACGATAAGTTGTGGGATAACCATCTGGTCAAGAATCAGGATGACGGGACGTCCCTGATTTATATCGATCTGCATTTCCTTCATGAGGTGACCTCACCACAGGCATTTGAAGGTTTGCGCCTGGCTGGCCGCTCTCCCTGGCGTTCCGGCGCCAATATGGCGACACCAGACCATAATGTGCCCACCACGCTTGATGAACGCTCCCGTGGTGTGGAGGGCATTATCGATCCTGTCTCCAAAATCCAGGTGAAGTCCCTGGATAGCAATTGTAAAGAGTTTGGTATTGATGAATTCCAGATTGATGATCCACGCCATGGCATTGTTCATGTCATTGGTCCTGAGCAGGGCAGAACCCTGCCAGGCATGACTATTGTTTGCGGTGATTCCCATACCTCTACGCATGGTGCTCTTGGTGCCCTGGCCCATGGTATCGGCACTTCCGAGGTTGAACATGTGCTTGCTACCCAGTGCCTGGTCCAGAAAAAGGCTAAAAATATGCTGATCAGCGTCAATGGGGAATTAAAGCCAGGGGTGACAGCGAAGGACGTGATTCTGGCGATTATTGGCCACATCGGGACCGCAGGCGGTACTGGTTACACTATTGAATTTGGTGGAGATGCCATCAAGTCATTATCCATTGAAGGCCGCATGACCTTGTGTAACATGGCCATCGAAGCCGGTGCCCGTGCAGGTATTGTGGCTGTTGACGAAAAGACTGTTGAATATATCAAAGGCCGCCCTTTTGCGCCCCGGGGGGAGCAATGGGATATGGCTGTTCAGGCATGGCAGGATCTTGTCAGTGACGATGACGCTGAATTTGAAGCCATGGTTGAGCTGGATGCAGCAGATATTGTGCCCCAGGTCAGTTGGGGAACGTCCCCTGAAATGGTAGCGCCGGTCACTGGCAAAGTGCCTGATCCTGCAGACGCCGCCAATGACACGAAGCGCGGTAACTATGAACAGGCACTCAAGTACATGGGGCTGGAAGCAGGGACACCTATCAGCCAGATCAAACTTGATCGCGTATTTATTGGGTCGTGTACGAACTCCAGGATAGAAGATTTGAGAGCTGCTGCCGCTGTCGTCAAGGGTCGGAAAGTCGCGGACAGTATCAAGGAAGCACTGGTAGTACCAGGTTCAGGTCTGGTCAAGGCCCAGGCTGAAAAAGAGGGTCTTGACAAGATTTTCGTTGAGGCAGGCCTGCAGTGGCGTGAGCCGGGCTGTTCCATGTGCCTGGCCATGAATGCCGACCAGTTGGGAGAAGGTGAGCACTGTGCCTCTACCTCCAACAGAAACTTTGAGGGACGCCAGGGCTTTGGCGGCCGTACTCACCTTGTCAGTCCAGCCATGGCAGCAGCTGCTGCAGTCCATGGTCATTTTGTGGATGTAAGGGAAATGGAACTGCACTAACACTTGAGATACGGAGAAGAATTATGAAAAAGTTTATCGCTGAAGATGGTCTCGTCATGCCCCTGGACAGGGCCAATGTGGATACCGATTACATTATTCCCAAGCAGTTTCTCAAGTCAATCAAGCGTACCGGCTTTGGCAAGAATCTGTTTGATGAGGCCAGGTACCTGGACAAGGGGCTTCCCGATGCAGAATGTACCGGCCGTCCACTGAACCCGGATTTCGTCATGAACCAGCCTCGCTACCAGGGTGCATCCATTCTTCTGGCTCGTGAGAACTTTGGTTGCGGATCAAGCAGGGAACATGCTCCCTGGGCCCTGGATGACGCTGGTTTTCGCTGTATCATTGCGCCGAGTTATGCAGATATATTCTTCAACAATTGCGTTAAGAATGGAATATTACTTATTGTTTTAGATGAAAAAATTGTTGATGAACTATTTGCAGAAACGAATGCTGTCGAAGGGTATCGATTGCAGGTAGATCTAACTACCCAGACGATCACCAAGCCAGGAGGAGAGACGATTTCCTTTGATATCGAGGACTCGCGCAAGAATGTCCTGCTTAACGGCCTGGATGATATATCCCTGACGCTTCAGAGCCAGGACGATATCCAAGCTTTTGAAAACGCCTGGAAGGAGAAGTCTCCCTGGTTATTCAATCAGGCTGGCTGAAACCAGGAAATAACTGACATTGAAGAGTTTTTGCCCGTGCAGGGCAAAGAAAGGATTACTATGAGTGACCGTTATAATGTAGCCGTCGTTGGTGCCACCGGTGCTGTCGGCCGCACAATGCTGAGCATTCTCGAGCAGCGCAACTTTCCCATCGACAATCTCTATCTGCTTGCCAGTGAGCGCAGTGCCGGGGAAAAAATCACTTTCAATAAAAAGCAGTATGTTGTTGAAAATCTTGCTGATTTTGATTTCAGCAAGGCGCATATTGGGCTGTTTTCACCGGGTGCCAGCGTCTCCAAGATCTATGCGCCAAAAGCCGGGGCAGCGGGCTGTGTCGTGATTGATAATACGTCGCAGTTCCGGTACGAAGAGGATATTCCACTGGTCGTGCCCGAAGTGAACCCCCATGCCATTGCCGGCTATACCACCAATAACATAATTGCCAACCCAAACTGCTCAACCATTCAGATGCTGGTGGCTCTGAAGCCCATCAAGGATGCTGTGGGTATTTCTCGAATTAATGTAGCCACCTACCAGTCGGTATCCGGCACAGGAAAGGAAGCTATAGATGAACTGGCGGGCCAGACTGCCAGGCTGCTCAATGGGCAGGAAGCCAAGCCGGAGGTCTATCCCAGGCAGATTGCCTTCAATGTGATTCCGCAGATAGATGTCTTCATGGATAATGGTTACACCAAGGAAGAAATGAAGATGGTTTGGGAGACGAAGAAAATCTTTGAAGATGACGAAGTCCTGGTCAATCCTACCTGCGTGAGGGTGCCGGTCTTCTATGCCCATTCGGAAGCGGTTCATATTGAGACTAAAGCGAAAATCACTGAAGACGAAGCCAGGGCTCTTTTGAAGAAGTTCCCCGGCGTGAAAGTCATGGATACGCGCGAAGATGGCGGTTATCCGACCCCAATCGGGCAGGGAACTGATGATGATTTTGTCTGGGTAGGACGAATAAGACGTGATATATCTCACCCTAATGGACTCAATTTGTGGATTGTGTCAGATAATTTGAGAAAAGGGGCTGCTCTAAACTCAATTCAGATAGCCGAAGTATTGATAAAAGACTATTTGTAATGAATACTTGCGACGGACTCTTATAAAGAATTCTGTGGTTTTGCTGACAGAATGATATTGAGGGGATTCGGCTTCTAACCGCAATTGACAGGATGATGTATGCTGGCCAGATGTAGAAAGTTTTTCACCCTGGTGATCTTGCTTACAGGAATACTGCATGCCAGCAGCACGCTGGCACTTGGCCTTGGCGAGTTGACTGTCAATTCCACCCTGAATGAACCTCTGGATGCCTCCATTCAGATGCTGGGCCTGGATGGGCTGAATGACAACCAGATTCTTGCCAGTCTCGGTGGCCTTGAGGATTTCGAGCGAGCCGGTATTGACAGGATCGGGCTCATTGATGACATCCGTATCGAAATTGTTGTCTTCAATCGTGAATCAGGGATTCTGCGTCTGACGAGTGAGGAGCCCGTTGTTGAACCTTTTCTCGATATGGTAATCAGCGTTCGCTGGCCGAATGGCCGGCTCATGCGCGATTACACCGCCCTGATTGATCTTCCTGTTTTTGTCTCTGACCAGCCCCAGGCAGTGCCTGTTGATGTGCCTGAAGCTACTGAACCAGTTCCCGCCCCTGAACCTGTCAACGAGACACCTATCCGGTCTCTGGACGTTATCTCATCTTCAGAGCCTGCTGCACCAGTTGAAAATACAGTAACCGCGGAGGAGGCTTCACCTGAACCGGTTGTGGAAGAAGTCGCAGATTCCGCCCCTGCCATGGCCGGTGATTCCGCCGGGGAGATGATTGTCGGGGAAGAGCCAAATGCCGACATGGAAGAGGCTGAAGAAGAGCTCGAAGAAGAAAGTATTACCGTTGAAGCCGGTGACTCCCTGTATAACATTGCGGCCACATACAGACCGACAAACAGTGTCTCGGTTGAACAGACCATGCTGGCCATACAACGGGCAAATCCTGATGCCTTTATAGATGACAATATTAACCCGCTGAGGGTCGGTGAAGTATTGAGGATTCCTTCCGTTGAGGATATCCAGAGTATCGACCAGACCCAGGCACAGAACCAGATTGCCTTGCAGAACCAGGCAGTCTCCGTTCAGCCGCTGGCATTGACCCAGGACAGTGGTGATGCGGCACCAGCGCCTTCCGATGAGTTGGCTATCCTGGGCGGAGAAGACGGCACCGATTCGCTATCCGGTAATGACGACCTTGCCGAGACTATTGCCGCTCTTGAAAACCAGTTGGCAATCAGTGAAGAGAACCTCGACAGGGCAAGGCTGGAGAATCAGGAACTCCGTGCCAGGTTTGCCGAACTGGAAGAACAGATAGAAATTCTGCAAAACATTATTGCCATGCAGGATGAAAGGCTTGCACAGGTACAGGCCAACTTTGAGGAGTCTGTGCAGGAAGCGGCGACTACTGCTCCCCCCACACAGACAGCCCAGCCCGCCCAGCCCACACCCCAGGACAACACGTTGATGGGGCAATTAAGCCGGGCCTTTGAAAATACGCTGGTACTGGCGGGCAGTCTCTTTGCCCTGATTCTGGCGGTTGTCGGCATCCTGGTTTGGCGCCGTCGTGCGGCCGAAACCGGCGTGGAAGAATTCGGTCTGGCGGAGTCTGCTGATGCGCGCAATCTGCCAGCAGAGACTGATGGTGCCTCTGCAGGCTTTCTGGCCGGCATGAAAGCACGTTTTTCCAAACAGCCTGATGGCGAAGATGGCGAAGATGGCGAAGATGAAGGGCCGGCTGTTGTTGCTCCTGTGACTGAACAGGGTGAAGAAACCGCTACTGAAGCAGAAATTGAAACAAATGATGCACATTCTGCAGACGATGAAGGCTTCCTGGGAAAACTCAAGGGAATGTTCAGGCGCTCCACTGATGAAGATGACAGCATGGATGATCCGGAGTTGGCCCCTGTTGTTCCAGAGATTACGCCAGAAGAGAATGATTCTGGTTCGGAGGATGAAACAGTTGCTGCGGATGAGGACCTGACTGATGAAGTCAGTGATGACGATTTCCTTGATCTGGATGAGTCGGAAGAAGATGAAGATGCGGACTCCTTGGTTGAAAGCATTGATGACCTGGAAGAACTGGATGACACTGATTCTGAGTTAAAAGAAGAAGAAGTCGATTTTGATGCGATGGATTTTTCTGACCTGGATGAGGATGACCAGACTGACTCAGATGACGCACTTGAGGCGACTGATGAGACCGGTGATGACGGGGAAATACTGGACTTTGACCTGGAAGATATTCCTAATTTGGATATGTCAGATGAGGCTCCCGAGGAAGATACCGGTCTGGATGGAGATGTTGCGGAACAAGATGAAGGTAGTACCGAGTCTACTGATCAGGCAGGAGAAACCGGCCGTACTGATGATGAAGATGAAACCTTTGATTTCTCACTTGATGAGTCCTTGATGGATGAACCTTCAAGTGACGAGGAATCCGCCGATGAGGACCCTTCAGGGCTTGCTGAGGAGTCAGAAGATCGGGTAGATGTTGAGACTTTTGACTTCAGTCTGGATGATGCTGAAGAGACTGATGAACCAGCAAATACTGATACTCCAGCGGATGAAGCGGCGGACTCCGATCTGGAAAGCTTTGAATTCAAGGTGGAGGACTCTCCCAGCGTGCCCGAAGCAGGCGATCATATTGCTGGCGAAGAGGACACTGACGCTGAAGAGGACGTTGAAACCTTTGATTTCGATGTCAGTGACATTTCTTCTTTTGAAGATTCGACAGGAGAGCCTGCCGGGGAAGAGTCTGAAGATGTGGAAACGTTCAGTTTTGATATCACCGATGATGCTTCTGATAATGTTGCCGGTAGTAAGGCAGAGAATGATTCCCCTGAAGATGATGAAAATGTCATTAATCTGGATGAGGAAGAACCGGTAATTGAGTTTGAAGATGACATCCTGGGGGATGATTCCGACGAGGTAGCTGTTGAACTATCTTCAGGCAGTGACGCTGATGATCCTCTGGCTGCAGCCCTGGCAGAGATTGATGCTGAGTCTGATTCTTCCGGTTCTGATGATAGAGGTAGTGACAGCCAGGATGATGAGGATGTCGAATTTGATCTCGGCGAAATAGAGATTGATGACAGTCTGTTTGAAACGGATGATGTGGATGAGTCCTCGGAAGAGCCTATCTCTGATCGGGATGAGGCATCTACGAAGCTGGATCTTGCCGTGGCTTATGAAGCCATGGGCGATCTTGATGGGGCTAGGGAAATACTCAATGAAGTGATTTCTGAAGGTAACGATGATCAGGTAAGCGAAGCGAAGAAGCTGCTGGAGAAATGGGACCAGTCCTAAGTGGCAGGTGTTGATTCAGTAGCACAGGTTCCTCAGCGGCTTGCTCTGTGTATCGAATATAATGGCAGTCGTTACAATGGCTGGCAAACCCAGAAAAACCAATCAACCAGTACTGTGCAGGAGACTCTTGAGTCCGCGCTCAGAGAAGTTGCCGATCATGAGGTTTCACTGGTTTGTGCGGGCAGGACAGATACCGGTGTCCATGCTACCGGCCAGATAGTTCACTTTGATGTCCTCAACCCCCGTCCGGATAAAGCCTGGTTGAGAGGAGCGAACTCTCTCCTGCCTGAGGATATTGTAATTCGCAGTGTGACACCGGTTGCTTCCGACTTCCATGCGCGTTTTTCCGCGTACAGTCGTCGTTATCGATACGTCATACTTAATTCTTTTGTTAAAAGCGCTATCCTGGGCAAGCTGGTTACCCATTACCCGCATTCGCTTGATGTCGAATCCATGCATCGCGCGGCCCAGGATCTGCTGGGAGAGAATGACTTCTCAGCTTTTCGCGGTGCCGGTTGCCAGTCAGCGACACCCATGCGCTGTATCACGGAAATTTCGGTTACCAGGGAGGAGAATTTTGTGTTCCTGGACATCCAGGCTAACGCCTTCCTGTTGCACATGGTCAGAAATATTACCGGGGTACTACTGGAGATCGGAGATGGCCGTAAACACGTACAATGGTGTGCAGATTTACTGGCATCGAAAGACAGAACCCAGGCAGGAATAACTGCACCTCCGGAAGGGCTTTATCTGGTGGGTGTGGGGTATCCGGAAGAATACAGATTGGAACCTGGCATCGTTTTGCCCCGGTTCTTTGCCAGCTGATCCTGTTTGTATAGCCGAACAGGGGGCGCTTTGGTAAAATCATACTCTGGTTGATTCCCCTCAGGCTTCGTTCTTACAGTCACACTTAGTATTCGAATTTGATGCTCTGTTGACCAGGAGTACAACAAGGTTCAAGCCTTTGCGTACTGTTCAGGTATGTTCTTATGGCAGAAAAAAACAACCCCTATATAAAGATTTGCGGGATGACCCGGGAAGAGGATGCCTTAATGGCCCTCGAACTAGGGACGGATGCCATAGGCATGCTCTTTTACGAAAAGAGCCCGAGGTATGTCACCAAGGAACAGGCTTGCGCCATATCGCAGACTGTGGAGAAAAGAAACCCGGCGGTATTGAAAGTGGGGTTGTTTGTGGATGCTGATGATGCATTTGTCAGGGATACACTTGCCAGTGTTTCCCTGGATGTTCTTCAGTTCCATGGCAGTGAAAGTGAGGCATTCTGTGGCAGTTTCGGACTGCCTTACTGGAAAACGGTTCGCCCACAACGAGCAGAAGAACTTCCTGATGCCATCGCCGGCTACCCAAGTGCTGCGGGTATTCTTGTCGACACCTGGCATCCGACCAAGGCAGGCGGAACCGGAGAGACCTTTGACTGGTCTGTATTGGATGGATTGCAAGTACAGCACCTGATTCTCGCTGGAGGACTTAATCCGGAGAATATCGCAGAGGCTGTCGATCGCGTTGATCCCTGGGCAGTGGATGTCTGTTCAGGAGTCGAAAAAAGCCCCGGGATCAAATCCCGGGAATTGATGAAAAAATTTATAGATGAGGTGCATTGTGTCTGATATACAGCAGATGTTTGATCATATGGCTACAACTTATGAAGGGCCCGACGAAACTGGCCATTTTGGCCCCTATGGCGGTATTTTTGTGGGTGAGACCCTCATGCCTGCCCTGGACGAGCTTAATCGCAAGTATGCGGAACTCAAGGCAGACCCGGCGTTCTGGGCTGAATTTGACTATGACCTCAAACACTATGTGGGCAGGCCATCCCCCCTTTACTTTGCTGAACGGCTGACCAATGAACTCGGGGGTGCCCAGGTTTACCTCAAGCGTGAAGACCTGAATCACACCGGTGCCCACAAAGTCAACAACACCATTGGTCAGGCATTGCTGGCAAAAGCGATGGGCAAAACGCGTATCATCGCAGAAACCGGTGCAGGCCAGCACGGGGTGGCGTCTGCCACTGTTGCTGCCCGTCTGGGCCTGGAATGCCATGTCTATATGGGAACCGAGGATATCAGGCGTCAGGCGGCCAACGTCTATCGCATGAAAATGCTCGGCGCCAATGTCGTAGGTGTGGATTCCGGTTCCTGTACCCTCAAGGATGCCATGAATGAGGCACTCAGGGATTGGGCCACCAATGTGGACAATACCTATTACATTATTGGTACAGTTGCAGGACCACACCCATATCCGATGCTTGTCAGGGATTTCCAGAGCGTTATCGGCCGTGAAGCCCGCGAACAGTGCCTTGAGATGACAGGTAGGCTTCCCGATACCCTGGTTGCCTGTGTAGGCGGCGGATCCAATGCGATAGGGCTGTTCTACCCCTTTATTCCTGATGAGTCGGTGGCCATGGTTGGCGTTGAGGCCGGTGGTTACGGGCTTTCCACAGGTCAGCATGCGGCACCGTTGTGTACTGGACAACCTGGGGTGCTTCACGGTAATCGAACATACCTGATGAATGACGAGAACGGGCAGATACTGGATACACATTCCATTTCAGCCGGCCTGGATTATCCCGGGGTTGGACCTGAGCATTCCTGGCTCAAGGATATTCATCGTGCTACCTACACAGCAGTCACCGATGAAGAAACCCTGGACGCCTTTAAATTCCTCACTCGTATGGAGGGTATTATCCCTGCACTGGAATCCAGTCATGCCATCGCCTGGGTCATGAAGGAGGCCCCGAAATTGCCCAGGGACCATATCCTGCTGATCAATTTGTCAGGTAGGGGTGACAAGGACATGCATACTGTTGCCGAGATTGAAGGCATAGTAGTCTAGTAAGTAATCTAGGAAGTAGTTAAGCAAGACCAGCGACATATTCCCATATGGGAGCGCTGAAGCATCAACATGAAGGATCCGCAATTATAATGAGCAGAATTACAGGTTGTTTCGAGAAGCTGCAGGGAGAGGGGCGCAAGGCGCTGATTCCCTACCTGACGGCAGGGGACCCGAATACAGGGACTACCCTTGAATTGATGCATGCCCTGGTGGCGAATGGAGCCGATATTATCGAGCTTGGCTTTCCCTTTACAGACCCGACATCTGACGGACCTGTCATTCAGCGCGCTGTTGAAAGAGCCCTTGCTAACAATACCAGCCTGAGGGATACGCTTGACGTCGTCAGCCGCTTCCGTGAAACCAATGCAGATACCCCCATTGTTCTGATGGGTTACCTTAACCCGGTAGAGTGCATGGGTTACCAGGCCTTTGCTGATGCGGCAATCAACAGTGGAGTTGATGGCGTACTGATTGTGGATATGCCTCCTGAGGAATCCCATGACTTCCTGGAGATTCTGAAGAAAACAGAACTGGATACCATCTTTCTGGTTGCACCTACTACTTCTTCAGACAGGGCAAGACGTATTTGCGAACAAAGCAGTGGTTATGTCTATTATGTTTCCCTGAAAGGAGTTACTGGTGCAGGAAATCTTGATGTGGCTTCGGTCAAGGAGAACCTGGACAGGCTCCGGACCTGTACAGAATTACCGCTGGGTGTCGGCTTCGGCATCAAGGATGCAACAACTGCCAAACAGATTGGCGATATTGCTGATGCCGTCGTTGTCGGCAGTGCCCTGATTAACCGTATCGCTGAACTGGATCCTGTCAGGGAGTATTCTGTCAGTGAGCTTGAATCCCATATTGGATTGATAGGGGAAATGCGTGAAGCGATGGATGCCTGACTACTTTCCATCTTACAATAGACCAACAATCATCAGGATATAGCAGTCAACACATGAGCTGGATCAACAAGATTCTCCCATCCGTGGGCCGGAACCAGGAAACAGAAAAGTCCCGTAGCATCCCTGAGGGGCTCTGGAAAAAATGTCCCAGGTGCGAAGCAGTACTTTATCGCGACAGCCTGCTGGACAGCCTGGATGTGTGTCCCAAGTGCGATCACCACATGCGCATTTCAGCCCGGCGTCGTTTACAGATATTTCTCGATGAAGACAGTCAGGATGAGTTGGGTAAAGATATTGTGCCCAATGACATCCTCAAATTTCGAGACCTGAAAAAATACAGGGATCGGCTCGCTGCAGCGACAAAGGCAACTGGCGAGAATGATGCCCTGGTCGTCGCCAAAGGTACTGTAAACGGTGAACCTGTAGTTGTTGCTGCCTTTGAATTTGGTTTTATAGGCGGTTCCATGGGTAGCGTAGTGGGTGAAAAATTCACCATGGCCGTGAACAAATGCCTTGAAGAGAATCTTCCCCTTGTCTGTTTTGCCACCAGTGGTGGTGCCCGTATGCAAGAAGCCCTGGTGTCCTTGATGCAAATGGCAAAAACATCTGCAGCACTCGAAAAAATGAAGCAGCAGGGATTGTTATATATCTCTGTGCTTGTTGATCCGGTATATGGAGGTGTTTCCGCCAGTCTGGCCATGCTTGGTGATATTAATATTGCTGAACCGAATGCTTTTATCGGCTTTGCAGGACAGGATGTCATTAGGCAGACCGTTAGGGAAAAGTTGCCAGAGGGCTTCCAGCGGAGTGAGTTTCTACTAGAGCATGGCGCTATCGACATGATTGTTCATCGCAAGTACATGCGTGAGCGGGTAAGTGCCCTGATCAGCAAGATGATGCATCGCTTCAGGGGTGAGTCGGATCAACAGGAATTACTGCCGGCTGAAGAATAAGCGTTTATATTGGCTCCGGAGCAGGGTTTGAATCTCTCTCAATGGCTCGAATATCTCGAGCAGTGTCATCCCAGTAATATAGAACTTGGTCTGGACAGGGTTAATGCTGTCGCAGAACGCTTATCTATCTCTTTTTCCAATTCCAGAATTATTACGGTGGGTGGTACCAATGGAAAAGGGTCTACCGTGCAAATGCTGTCAACAATCCTCGAGAAGGCAGAGTACAGCACAGGTTGCTATGCCTCTCCCCATATACAGGTCTATAACGAACGGGTAAGGCTGGGCAGCAGACTGGCGACAGACAGGGAATTGTGTGACTCCTTTGCGGCGGTAGAAGCCGTTCGTGGTGAAACCAGGCTGACCTATTTTGAATTTGGCACACTGGCGGCATTTCAGCTTTTTTCAGTTCAGGAACCTGATTTCATTATTCTCGAAATCGGGTTGGGGGGGCGTCTTGATGCAGTCAATATCCTGGATCCTGACCTGGCTATCCTGACGAACGTTGCTTTGGATCACATGGACTGGCTGGGAGAGACTCGCGAAGAAATCGGTTTTGAAAAAGCAGGAATATTTCGACCCAATACTCCGGCATTGATTGGTGAAAAGGATATACCAGCCACCGTTACTGCGCATGCGGCAGACATAGGGGCATGGGTTTTCGCCAATGGACAGCAGTTCACAGCCAGTGCGGCTGATGACCGATGGCAGTGGCAGGGAAGGTCAGCAATGGGCGAACCTGTTGAAATACACGATTTGCCACTCAACGATTTCCCCCTGGACAACTGCGCAACAGTCTTGCAGGCCATTACCCTTATTGCTCCCGATATATCGGAAGAAGTGATTCGATCAGGTCTGAAGGAGGCCGAGCTGACTGGCCGCTTTCAGCAGATAGACCGTGGATACCCGCTCGTGCTGGACGTGGCACATAACCCCCATGCCGCTAAACGCCTCGTTGAGCAGGTAAATGCACGTTTCCCTGATCATGACGTCTCCATAGTTATTGCCATGCTTGCTGATAAAAATTACAGGGAAGTATTGGCTACCTTACAGGCGCTCTCACCACGCTGGTATGTTGCCGGAATTCAGGAAGTTCGGGGTCTTGAAGGAAAAATGCTATATAATCACCTGGCTGAATCCGGGGAGGAAAATGTGCAGTGTTTCTCCACGGTTCAAGAGGCATTTGAAGCCGCAGAGTCTGAACAGAACGGAACAAAGCGAGACTCAGTCCTGCTTGTTACAGGTTCTTTCTTCACTGTCACTGGTGTACTGGAGACAATTTGAAAATAGCGATGAAGCAACGATTGGTAGGAACCATTGTGCTGGGTTGCCTTGCCATCATTTTCATCCCCATACTGCTGGATGGCGAAGGTGTCACTCCCCAGGAAATGACCTCTACCATCCCGGAAGCCCCGCCTTTACCGGTTGTTCCTGACGTGGAACCTACCCGTCCCGAGATCACAGCAGATGTGAATGAAACCCAGGAAAATGGCATCCGGACAGAAACAGATACGCCTGCCAGAGAAAGTGAACCCGATACTGCCTTGACAGCCGACACTCCACCACCGGCTCCTGAGCGCCCCTCGCTTGATAGTGACGGAATTCCGGCCACTTGGGCAGTTCGGCTGGGATCATTCGGTGAAATGGCTAACGCCGAAGCGCTAGTCCAACGTTTGCGTGATCAGGGGTACAAGGGATTTAGCAGGCCGCTTTCAACCAGTAGGGGCGTACTTACCGGGGTGTATGTCGGGCCAGTTGTGACTGAAAGTGATGCCGGCAACCTGCAGCAGGAATTGGCAGATGCCTTTGGTCTGGATGGGATTGTTGTCCGGTTTTCCATCGACGAACTGGGTCAGTAACAGGGCATCTACTGATGGGAATGGTTGATATCATCATTATCGTGATTGTCGCCATATCGGCTTTGCTGGGCGTCTTTCGTGGTCTGATCAAGGAAGCCCTTTCTCTTGCCAGCTGGTTCGCTGCCATTGTTGCCGGGACACTTCTTAGTGCTCAGCTGGCGGAGATCATGGAGAGTTTGATTAATAATGCCAGCTTACGCAGAATAGCAGCCTTTTCAGCTATATTTATCGTTGTAATTTTTACGGGAACCCTGGTCAGCAACCTTGTTTCAAAATTGACAGAAGCCGCGGGGTTGCGCGGCGTGGACAGAACTCTCGGTGGACTCTTTGGTGTCTTGCGGGGCATGATTATCGTGTTGATTATTGTTCTTGTAGCGACCCAGTTTGAATTATCGCAGACATGGTTTGAAAGTTCGCTACTGGTGCCTCATGCTGTGACATTGATTGATTACCTTCAGGGAATCCTTGGTATAGGCCAGCCAGTAGCTGGTGATACAGTAGCCGTGTAATAAGGGATGATCCCCAGGCGGACACGCGAGTACTGAATATTTAGAAGAACTGCTCCAATTCAGGGGCAGATTCGACAATAAGCGAAAGCAGGGCAAGCATCATGTGTGGCATCGTCGGAATCGTCGGAAAATCCAATGTCAATCTGGCACTGTATGACAGTCTCACTGTGCTTCAGCACCGTGGACAGGATGCGGCCGGTATTGTGACCAGTGACAAGGGAAAATTGAACCTGCGCAAGGATAACGGACTTGTACGTGATGTGTTCAGGACCAGTCACATGCGTCAGCTCACGGGTAATATGGGGATAGGACACGTGCGTTATCCTACCGCTGGCAGCAGTGGTCCTGCCCAGGCACAGCCTCTGTATGTAAATTCTCCCTATGGAATCAGTCTTGCGCATAATGGCAATCTCACCAACTCGGAAGCCCTCAGCGAGGATATCTTCAGGGATGATCTGCGACATTTGAATACTGACTCGGATTCTGAAGTCCTGCTCAATGTGTTTGCCCATGAATTGCAGGTTCTGAACAAAATCAAGCCAACAGCCGATGATGTATTCACCGCTGTGGAAGGCGTGCATAGACGTTGTCGGGGAGCCTATGCGGCCGTTGCCATGCTGGTGGGGTACGGTATTGTAGCTTTCAGGGACAAACATGGTATTCGTCCGCTGGTCTTTGGCAAGAAGCGCACCCGTAAGGGAGATGAATACATGATTGCCTCGGAGAGTGTGGCGCTGGATTCACAGGGTTTCAAACTGATCCGTGATGTCGCCCCTGGTGAAGCGGTCTATATCGATCATGAAGGTAATATCGAGACCCGTATCTGCACTACCGAAGGTCAACTCACACCCTGTATTTTTGAACATGTTTACTTTGCCCGGCCGGACTCCATGATAGATGGCGTGTCTGTCTATAAATCCCGCTTGCGCATGGGAGAGAAACTGGCACAGAAAATCATGGCGGAGCGTCCCGATCATGATATTGATGTTGTGATCCCGATCCCGGACACATCGCGTACAGCCGCAGTAGAATTGGCCAATGCCCTTGGCGTGAAATATCGTGAAGGCTTTGTTAAGAATCGCTACATCGGCAGGACATTTATCATGCCTGGTCAAAGTCAGCGCAAAAAATCGGTCAAGCAAAAGCTTAATGCCACCCCCCTTGAATTCCAGGACAAGAATGTTCTGCTGGTGGATGATTCCATTGTCAGGGGAACCACATGTAAACAGATTATCGAAATGGCCAGGGAAGCCGGTGCTAAAAATGTCTATTTCTGCTCGGCAGCGCCACCGGTAAGGTATCCCAATGTCTATGGCATTGATATGCCTGCTGTAGATGAACTTATTGCCCATGGCAAAACGGTTGAAGAAGTCAGGCAGGCAATTGGCGCTGACTGGTTGATCTTCCAGGAGCTGGAAGACCTCATTGCCTCTTGTGCCGAAGGAAGTATCATCCCGATGGATTTCGAATGCTCCGTATTTAATGGGAAGTATGTCACGGGTGATGTCGGTGAAGAGTACCTGGCCATGCTTGAAAAGAAACGAAATGATGCGGCTAAACGCAAACGTGCCATGGGCAGTAGCGCAGATATTAAATCAACCGAGGATGAAGACATTCCCGAGCTTCATAATGCAGGCTAATGGAACAGATTGTCGACAAGGAAACTGAATTGGCAGATAGCCAGATGCCAACCAGGATACAGGACAAAATTGAAGAATCCCTTGCTGAGATCGGCAGGGTAGTTCTTGGCAAGGAGAAACAGGTCAGACTGTCATTGTGCTGCCTGTTTGCCGGCGGTCACTTGCTTATGGAAGACAAACCTGGCATGGGAAAAACCACCCTGTCCCAGGCACTGGCAAAGGTGTTTGGACTTCAGTATTCCAGGATCCAGTTTACCAGTGATTTGCTCCCGGCAGATATTCTCGGGGTAACCATCTATGACCAGAAAAGTGGTGATTTCTCCTTCCACAAGGGGCCGATCTTTTCCAACCTGATTCTGGCCGATGAAATCAACAGGACGACTCCCAAAACCCAGAGTGCCCTGCTGGAGGCCATGGAGGAGGGGCAGGTTTCCATAGATAACAATACCATGAAGTTGCCTCATCCATTTTTTGTTATCGCGACACAGAATCCCATTAGCTTTGCTGGTACATACCCACTGCCTGAATCACAGCTTGACCGCTTCCTGATGCGTCTCCAGATTGGGTACCCCGACCCCAAGGCTGAACGGGAATTGCTGAACAATCGTGACCAACGTGAAAAGCTTGGCAATATCAAGCAAACGTTGTCTCCCGAGGACATCATGCATATCAGTGAACGTATTCCCGAAGTGCATGCCACGGATACCCTGCTTGATTATGTGCAGCGAATCGTCGCCTATACACGCCAGGACAACCTGTTCTCCTTTGGACTGTCTCCTCGAGGTGCCATGGCCCTGATTCGAAGTGCAAGGACATGGGCCCTGATGCATGATCGGACACACGTCATACCAGAGGATGTACAAATGGTGTTGCCTGCCGTGGTGGATCATCGCCTGCGTTCTGTGACAGACGCTTCTGGCCGTAGCGGGGAATCCTATTCCCAGCGCCTACTGAATGACGTAGACATTTTCCCCAAATAACCCGGATAACTTCCTGGACATCTGTGATGAATACAGGAGTACAACAACCCGATTCCGGTATCAGGCATTTGCTTGGCTTTCGCTGGCGGCGTCGATTCAATGGATGGATCAATCGCAGGATTCCACCAGCCCATCATGTGGTCCTTACCCAGCGCAATATTTTCATCATACCCAACCAGCAGGGCCTTGGCTTTTTGCTGGTTCTTGGGTTGATGTTTCTGGGAGCCGTCAATTATGAAATCAGTCTGGCTTTTGCACTGGTATTCTGGCTGATCGGTGTCTTTATTCTCTCGATATTCTATACCTTCAGGAATCTGGCCGGACTACATCTTTCTGCTGTAACCGGAAACTCGATATTCGCGGGAGAGCAGGCTGAAATAACGGTGATACTGTCACGACACGGGGAACGCATTCATGAAGCCCTGGACCTGCACTATCCTGGTTCGCGCAAGGTGACGGCCAATCTGATTGACAACACCGAGGAACGCTGCAGCCTGTTTCTCATGGCCAACAATCGAGGCTGGTTTTCTCCCGGCAGATTGACTATCGAAACCGTATTTCCTTTTGGAATCTGCAGGGCCTGGTCTCTGCCTGACCTGGATCTGCGCTGTCTGGTCTATCCAAAACCCGTTCCCTGTGACCTGGACTGGCTGTCATCCCAGCAGAATATCCAAGGACATACAAATATAACGCGTGGCAGTGATGATTTTCACGCTCTGCGTAATTATCAGCAGGGAGACTCGCACAGGCATGTGGCATGGAAAATCGCGGCACGCGGCAGGGGACTTTATACCAAAGAGTACTCATCGAATGTAGATGACAAGATCTGGTTGAGTTGGGATATGTTTCCGGATATGGCGGTGGAGGAACGTCTCTCCCGGCTGTGTTATTGCGTATTGCAGCTTGATGCCGCCGGCCTTGATTACGGACTGGATATTCCCGGGCAGCACATTGAACCGGCCAAGGGCAACGACCATTACAGAGCGATCATGAGAACGCTGGCACTTTATGGGATGACTGATGAGGAATCCGGCAGCGGGAGGATGTTGTCATGATCTTTCAGTGGAAATCCTGGATAACCAAGCGTCCGGATAAAAACGTCAGCGCATCCACTGATATATACAAACTGCCTCGTACATCGCTTCTCTGGATCATTGCTTCCCTGGTCTCGGTCATATTGCCCCATATTCTGCGTCTGCCAGTCTGGCTTACCCTGTTTTGTCTTGGCTGCATTACAACCAGTGTTTTGATTTTCCAGGGCAGGATTTCCTATCCAGGTTCAAAAATAAAAACAGTTGTTGTTTTTCTTGTCATAACGTCAATTGTGTTTCAGTACGGCAGGGATATTTTTTCCACGGATGCCATTGTGGGGGTATTGCTCGTGGGAGTTACTCTCAAATTACTGGAAATGAAGCTTAAGCGCGATGTGTTGATGGTGATATATCTGTGCTATTTCACCGTTCTTGCAGAATTTATTTATTCACAGGCGATACCTGTCGCTGTCTACATGATTCTGTGTATTGTGATCATTACGTCTGCACTCATGTCGATTACACAGACAGAAGAGTACCAGCGACCTGTACGGACCCTGAAACTGGCCAGTCTCGTGCTTTTCCAGAGTGTGCCCCTTATGGCTATGCTTTTTCTTCTTTTTCCCAGGATTGGTCCTTTATGGGCTGTTCCTTTGCAAAACGCATCGGGTGTTACCGGACTCTCGGATGAAATGGCACCCGGTGATATAGGTGATCTGACGAGGTCCGGTGATGTGGCTTTTCGTGTGGAGTTTGCATCGGAAATTCCCAACTACAATGAGTTGTACTGGCGGGGAGTGACCCTGGATACATTTGATGGCAGAGGCTGGAGCAGGGGTATCAATTCATTTGCACAGTTTCTTGGAACGAGCCGCTTCAGGGATCGTCCCTGGTTTGAAGCCATTGAATACCAGGGCAGGGATGTCAAATACAACGTCAACATGGAGCCAACACAGCAAAACTGGATTTATACGCTCATGGTTCCCCAGATCCGGGATCAGCGCTTTATCATGCGACAGGAATACCAGGTAGAAACACGCAGGCCTATTGGCCAAAGGCTTACTTATGACGCCACGTCCTACCTGGAGTATGTTGTCGATCCATCCCTGTCACGGGAGATATCACAGAGAACCAGGACTTTGCCTGAAACAGGTAATGACCAGAGTAGGGAGTTTGCCCGACAGCTCTACAGCGAGTCAGGGTCTGATCGGGAGTTCGTAAATGCTGTTCTGGAGCATATACGCAATGAGAATTTCAGTTACACACTGAGTCCGGCTTTATTGGGTGAAAACTCCATTGATGAGTTCCTGTTCAACACCCGTGAAGGTTTTTGCGAACATTATGCCAGTGCATTCACCTTCCTCATGCGTTCAGCAGGAATTCCGGCACGCGTTGTCCTGGGTTACCAGGGCGGTGAGTTTAACAAATACAACGGTACCCTGATCGTCAGACAGTATGATGCCCATGCGTGGACAGAGGTATGGCTGGAAGGCGATGGTTGGGTCAGGGTTGACCCTACAGCCGCTATCGCGCCTGATCGCATTGAATTTGGCAGCCAGTTTACCCTGCAGGAAGACGCCACGTTCCTGGAAGATGAAGTTTTTTCCATGCTCAAGTTTCGTAGCAGCAGTGCGTTCATTAACGACCTGATTTTACGGATAGAAATGATTGATTACGCCTGGAACCGTTTTGTTCTTAATTATGACCAGGGTATGCAGTTTTCCCTCTTCAGCAATATTTTTGACAGGGTTTCAAAAGAGAAAATTCTTATGACCTTGTTTTTTGTCATGGTGGCGTTTGTCGGAATTACTGCCTATTTTGTCCTGCGCAAACGCGCGGAAAAAATACAGACACCTGCGAATGCCTTGTATCTGAAATTCTGTGATTTCATTTCAGATAACGGCATCAGTCGTTTACCGGGAGAAACACCCTGGGAGTTCAGCAAACGTATCGCGGCTATCCAGCCACAATGGGCCAGGGATGTCACAAATATTACGGATATTTACATGACCCTTGCATTTTCACCTGTGGATGAAAACCGGTATCAGGAAGGAGTCAGGCAATTGAAACTGGCTGTACGAAAATTTCGGGTAGCGAACTGATTGGCTGACTCATCGTGCTGTTTTCAGGCAATAACCAGCGCAATGATGGATCCAATTGCTGCTCCGGCGATGATATCAGTTGGAAAATGTACGCCGAGTAATATTCTTGAAAGACCGACCATCGCTGCCCAGAGATACAATGGCAGGAATAATGGGCCCAGTGCTACACATAAAAATGTCACAAAGAAAAATGCGGCAGATGTATGGCCTGAAGGAAGGCTTAACTCATCGGAGGCAATAATCAGGGATTCCACATTGGCAAGAAATGTAGGGGGTCTTCTTCGTTTGAATCCAAGTTTGAGTATGTAATAAATGAGTCTTTCGATGGTAAATCCAAGCGCGGCAAGTAAAAGGGTTTCAAACGCATAAACAGGCTTGAGAATCAATACAAGAGGAAACAGGAGCAGATAAAACCAGCCATCGCCTGTAAAGGATAGGAACCTGGCTATTTTGGGCAGTGTTGGATCGCAGCATGATCTAAAAATTGACTGAAAAAGCGTGGTGTTAGCTGTCTGAATGGTTTTTAGCATAATGACTGTCCGGTACAAGCAGCTCTCGCTATTATCTTTGTTACCAATGTTATTTTCATGACCGACCCTGGTTACTTTTATTCCTTTAATTTTTTTACCCGCTTTCTCTGAAGCTTCTCTATTATTTTCTTTTTTCTTTTTTCTTTTTTCTTTTTTCTATTTTCTAATTTCTAATGTGTATTACTGCCCATTGGTGCTACTCATACTGCCACAATCTCATTTTCAACTGTTCATTTCCGCTTTCCGGAAGATTTATAGCCTCCATGAAATAATAGGTATACTCAATGAAATTCATTAAATATCAATAAATCCGATGTAAATCCTGAATTAATTGATTAAGGTGACAAGATGAAGTCTTTAATATCTCCGGGTAAATATCGTCATTATAAAGGAGCCGACTATCAGGTTGTAGGCACAGCGATTCATTCCGAGACGGAGGAAGTACTGGTTTTGTACTTTCCCTTGTACGGTGACGAATCCCAGAGAAGTTACTGGGTCCGTCCGCTGACCATGTTCAATGAGGATGTTGAGTTCCATGGCCAAACACTTAAACGATTCAGTCCGGTAGCTCTGGACTGATTATGCAAGTACAACTACCGATATTTATTCTCGCTCTTCTGATCCACACAGGTATTTTCCTGACATCCGGCAAGTCAGACAAAAAGCTGAGGTTCATGGCTGGTCTGGCGGTACTCTTTAATACCTGGCCGATGTGGTATGGGGGATACCTGCTTAATGAGTCGCCATCAAGCTGGCTCATGTGGCTTGGAAAGGTAATGTCGTTTTCACCGTATTTTCTTCCTTTAGCCAGCTTTCTGGTTTATCTGAGAAAGAAAAGCGTTGCATGATAACAATACTCTTTTGAAATGGTTTAGGAGTCTTTTTTATGGCAATTATGAGACACGGTTTATCCATTGGTCTTGAACGTACGGGCCCTGATTTCGTGCTCACGTTAAAACCGGTGGGCAAGCTGACACATGACGATTACAAAAAAATTAACCCAATGATCGACGAGGCCCTTAAAGGCGTCAAGGATCCTCATATTTATGCACTGGTCGATGCGACAGAATTTCAAGGTTGGGAGCTCAGGGCTGCCTGGGATGATTTCAAGCTTGGTCTTAAACACGGCAATGCTTTTGACAAGCTGGCTATTGTGGGCGACCAGCATTGGCATGAAAAGATGGCCCATATTGCCGACTGGTTCATGTGTGGCAATGTGAAATTCTTTGAAGAGGTAGATGAAGCACTGTCCTGGCTGAAAACGGATTAACAAACAACTTCCACTTGAAATTCCATTGTTTGCCTCTATTTAGATTTTAGCAAAGGCTCATTTGAGGTTTGCTGACAGCCCATCCGGGGCTCATCTGGTTCATGAGAACAGGTGTCTATATTTATATATTGCTTGATATGAGGATATAACAATGACTACTTTTGATTTTTCACCCCTGTACCGTTCAGCGATTGGTTTTGATCATATTGCTTCACTGCTTGACAGCATTTCAACCAACGAAAGAACCGGTTCAGCTTATCCCCCTTATAATATTGAATTGATTGAAGATGATGAGTATCGGATTACCATGGCTGTGGCCGGTTTTGATGATGATGAAATCAGTGTTGAAGTGGAAAACAATACCCTGACGGTTGCTTCAGATAAACCTGAAGACAAGAAAGAGGCCGGGAAAAATTATCTTCATCGCGGAATAGCCCAACGCAACTTTCGTCGCCAGTTCAAGTTGGCAGATCACATCAAGGTTACCGGGGCTGTGATGGATAAGGGTCTTCTTCATATTGATCTGGTCCGGGAAATTCCAGAGGCCATGAAGCCCAGGCAAATTGCTATCAACGGAAAAAGTAACAGGCTGCTTAAAAGTGCCTGATAAAAACAATAGCCCGATTGAACACGAAAGCCCGGCATTTGCCGGGCTTTTTTATGCCGCATTGCTGGAAGAGGCGTTTAGCCCAATCAGGCCATCGACCAACTGTTGTCTATATGACGCCATAAGCCAACATGGCGTTGGCGACCTTGATAAAGCCGGCGATATTGGCACCTCGGGAATAGTTCACGTTGCCTTTTTCTGTACCATGGGCAATACATTTCTCATGAATATTATGCATGATCTCCTTAAGATGTTGCTGCAGCTCAGATTCAGACCAGCTGAGCCTTGCAGAATTCTGGCTCATCTCAAGGCCTGAAATGGCAACACCACCGGCGTTGGCTGCCTTGCTCGGGGCGAAGAGGACATTGTTGTCCTTGAAGATATCTATACCTTCCTGGACTGTTGGCATATTGGCCCCTTCAACGACGGCAATACATCCACCGTTAACAAGGTTTTTTGCATCATCCACAGAAATTTCATTCTGGGTTGCACAGGGCAGAGCAATGTCAGCCGGTATATGCCAGGGTTTCTCTCCCTCGTAAAACTTGGCATCGAAAGTTTTGGTATATTCGGAAATACGGGCCCTGCGTTTAATTTTCAGGTCCTTGATGAACGCCAGCTTCTCGGCGTTGATTCCTTCCTGGTCATAAATGAACCCGGAAGAGTCAGAGAGTGTGAGGACTTTAGCACCCAGCTGTATGGCTTTTTCAGCTGCAAAAATTGCGACATTACCCGAGCCGGAAATCAGCAGTCGTTTGCTCTCTACTTCACGATCATGATGCCTGAGCATGTTGTCGAGCATATAAACAGCGCCATAGCCAGTAGCTTCATTCCTGATAAGACTGCCTCCGAACTCGATTCCCTTGCCGGTCATGGTGCCACTGAACTCATTGGTCAGACGTTTCATTTGTCCGAACATATACCCAATTTCGCGGGCACCAACACCGATATCTCCAGCGGGTACATCCGTGTCCGGGCCGATATATCGGCAGAGTTCTGTGATGAAAGACTGGCAGAAGCGCATGACTTCCCCGTCGGATTTTCCATGGGGATTGAAGTTGGCTCCACCTTTTGCCCCCCCCATGGGTAGACCGGTAAGTGAGTTCTTGAAAGTCTGTTCGAAAGCAAGGAATTTGAGGATGCTCAGATTGACACTGCTGTGAAAGCGAATGCCCCCCTTATACGGTCCAATGGCGTTGTTGTTCTGTACACGGTAACCCCGGTTTGCCCGGATATTGCCTTCATCATCCACCCAGCAGACACGGAAGCTGATGACACGGTCTGGTTCCGAGAGGCGTTCCAGTAACAAGCCGTTTTTATACTTGGGATTATTCTCTATGAAGGGAATAATATCCGTAGCTACTTCCTCAACAGCCTGTTGAAACTCCTTTTCACCGCGGTTTCGCCGCTTCAGTCCTTTCATGAATTGTGAAAGGGGATCAACTTCGCTCATGCTGCTTTTGCTCCAGTGAATGATCAGTTTTTGTAAAGGGGCGGAAGAGTGTGATCCTTAGCGCTGGACCTTCGGTTTTTATGACCCTTGTGCAAGCGGCTCACGATGCCAGCAAGATCTACGGGTGTGAAGGCTGTTTCTTTCTGTTCACTATACAGAGCCTGCTCAATGGCCTGCAGTTGCCCATCAAGGGATGTATCCTTACAGCGCTGGCTCAGATGGGTTAGTGTCATGATATTGCTGTCCGGAAACAGTGCCTGTCCCCATTGAATCAGGCGATGGCGAATCTCTGGAGGGGAGCCGTTGCTGATCGCCGTATTGAGGAGTTTCAGGGCTGTTTCGGCATTGGGAGAGACAGGGGGCCTGGCAGACTGTTGGCGTTGCCCATTTATGGATGGCGTCGTAGTTATCGAGTAGGCCAGCATACGCCTGCTCCTTAGCCACATGGCTGTGGAAAACAACCAGGCTGCAGCAAACACCGCCGTAGCAGTAATCCAGAACAGATAAAGCCCGGATGTCTGGCTGGCAGGCATACTGGCTGATCCCTGTATATTCGGCACCGGTATGGCATCTGTCGCGGGGTTGCCGGGAATAGCAAAACTGCCTGGTGTACTTGTCACCTGGTTGCTGCCGGCTACTACTGAAATGGTTCTCGCAGGTATGACAGCATTTTCCAGGGTGTTGGTGACAGTATTCCACCAGGGTATAACAATTTCAGGGATGACAAACTCGCCTGGTTGTGAAGGTACTATAGCCGTGCCTTCAGAACGAATGCCGCTGACTCCGGTTTCAGTGGCTGAGTCTTCGCTGACTGGTTGGTCCGGATAGAATTTCAGACCGTCCATATCTTCATACGTAATACCGGGCAGGAGAGAGCTGCTGAGTCCCGTGGCGGAAATACGGATATTCCTGGTCACAGATTCTCCGACGGTCAGGCTGTCCACCGGTCCGCTCCAGCTTTCTTCTATACTCACATCGGTGGCTGGCAACCAGGTGCCTTCAGGGAAATCTGCCGGTTTACCCAGTACATCAATATTGTGGGTGTCACTGGCCAGATTGATTTCACGAACACTGGTTCGGTTATTGAAAAAACGGGTGAGCCCCCCCCGGCGGCCTACCGTGGCGGTAAAATAGACAGGAGGAATGGTTAATTGTCCGCTACCCTGCGGAAAAACAACAAAGCGGCGTTCTGTCACGTTGTAGCGAATACCGTCAATGATTTCTGAATAGGTTTCGTCGCTACCAAGCTGTTGTACTACGGAATCTGCTACCTGGGGAGAGGTCAGTTGGGCTCCCTGGTCAAAGCTGATGGAGTAATACAGTTTGATGGTGTACAGCAATTGCTCCTGCACATAGACCTGTTCCTTGCTAACCGTGGATTCAATAAAAATCTCGCTGTCACCAGCACTGCTAACCTGATCGGCTTCGCCAACGGACACCCTGATTGGCGATGTCACTTCACTACCAATACGAAATGCCGGAATTGTAAGAGTGCCAGTACTCCTGGGTCGAAGACGGACGATATAGTCCACGAAAGACTGCACTGTGCCATTAATATTGGAATATGAACTTCGGGTGCTGATATTGCCAATAGTCTCAAAGTCGCGATTGAGTGCTGTCAGGGACGGGCGACTGTTCCCCAGAGAGTTGTCTACCCGAATTGTCAGGGTGAGAACTTCATTCAAGGTGATTTCATTTCGATCGACAAACGCACTGAGTGGCTGTGGATCAGAAGAAGGCTGGGCAAGTGTTGTTGTGGCAAAACCTGCCAGCAATGCCGCGCCCATGAGAAGTATATGGAGTAATCGTTTTACCATTGTGGTTCGTTTGCTTCCTGTTCGGCCAGGTTAGGGTTCTGGATTGCCTCATAGCGCTGCCTGGCAGCCTGATACTGAAATTTTCTTCTCAGCAATTCACCAGGATCATCCGGTATCCGGCGTAGCCATTGTTGCATAGCCTGTTCTTCTTCGGAATCCGATTCTTCCCCATCCTGTGGCTCAGGCATTTCCTGCTCCTGGGGCTCAGACTCACTGTCTTCCTCCGATTGCTGTTGATCCTGGCTCTGTTGTTGTTCCTGTTCCTGCTGCTGGTCAGACTGTTCCGACTGCTGTTGATCCTGGCTTTGTTGTTGATCCTGGTTTTGTTGTTCCTGCTGCTCGCCTTCCTGCTGATCCTGGTTCTCGTTTTCACCTTCGCTGTTTTGCTGCTGTTCCTGTTCCTGTTGCTGCTCTTCAAGAAGCTTTTCAAGCAGTTCCTTGTTAAATTGCGCGTCCTTATGGTCAGGCTGCAGTGCCAGGGCCTGCTCATAAGCGGCGATGGCTTCCGGGTAGCGATCCAGCCTGGCCAGTGCATTGCCTCGATTGTAGTGGGCATCGGCAGTTTCAAGGGCGGACAGGTCAGCTACTGTGTTTTCAAAGCTGCCATTACGGTAATTAGCGGCTGCACGCCATTGTTGATCCTCAAATAGATTGGCGGCTTCTTCATAGTTTTCTACTGAAAATGCGGTTGCTCCCTGGGAATCTTTTTTGATCCACAGATCCCTGAACTCCCAGGCATACGCGTCCTTTTCCGGAATGAAAGCGACCGCAAGTACCACACCAAGAAGCCAGCCACGTCGAAATGAGAGGGCTGCCAGTGGCAGAACCAGCAATAAAAGCCAGGGGCCGGCTTCATACCAGATATCAAATTCCCTTTCGACATCCACGAGATTTTCATTTTCATCAAAAATACTTTCGTCCAGAAGATAATTAATATCTTCATCGGTTAACAGGGCATCGGCATAGCGACCATTAGTGGTACTGGCTAGTTGCTGCAGACGGCTGCGCTCCAGGCGAGGAATGACGATGGCATTGCTGCTATCGCGGAGGAAGCCGCCATCTGCCTGAGGAATAGGGGCTCCCTGTTCTGTCCCGATACCCAGAACGGAGAGGGTGTGCTGGGTATCCTCCATAAGGTTCCTGATTGCCCCAACATCATCATTGGCAATACCGTCTGTGAGCAGAATGATCTGTGCCTGGGGCAGGGCACTGTTCTCAAGCAGCTCAATAGCCAGTGCAATACCGGTTTCTGGCTTGCTGCCCGCGATTGGCATGATGTCAGGTTGAAGTGAAGGTACCAGGTTGTTGATGGTTTCCACGTCATCGGTCAGTGGTGTGACCGCGTGAGCATCTCCAGCGTATACAACCAGGGCAGTTTGACCTTCATCCCGGCGCTGGTTGAGGATATCAATAATCTTGCGTTGAGCCCTGACTGCCCGATTAGGCGCCACATCATTGGCGTACATGGAGAGTGACATATCGGCGACTATCACCAGGGCATCTTCACGCTCCTGAACCGGGACCGGAATTTTCTCCCACACAGGCCCTGCCAGTGCCAGGATGCCGAGTGTCCATAACAGGAGAAGCCCGAACACCGGGTAAGTGGCTCTGGGTGACGCATTCTTGTCCAGCAGGAAGGGCAAGAGGGAAGGATCAATAGCCCTGGTCCAGGTGCTTCTGTTGCTCTGGATAAACAGCAGCAAAAAGACAACGATGAGTGCCGGAATCAGTCCATAGAGAAACAATGGGCGTAGGAGGTGGAAGTTTTCCACGAATTCAGCTGGCAGCAGTGACATCATGCTTTCACTTCTCCCCGTAATTCCACCGTTTCGCTTTCATCCTGTCCTGCTTTGCCTGTGGCCAGAAGTATGGACCACGGCAGTCGCAACAGGGCAATGAGGAAGCTCAGGGCGAGTCCGGCACCCAATGGCCAGTAAAACAGGGCAGTGGTAGGCCGGAATGTTTCAGCTTCCTGCTCGACAGGTTCAAGCTCATCCAGGAGCTCATAGATCTGTTCCAGTTCCTCACGATTCCTGGCCCGGAAATAACGTCCCCCGGTATCTTCAGCAATCTTGGTAAGTGTATCTTCATCCAGGTCTGCGGAAGGATTGATGGTCCTGGGTCCGAAGAGGGAATTAGCGGTTGAGGCATCTGCCCCGATACCAATCGTGTAGATCCGAATACTCTCCCTTGAGGCCAGTTGACCAGCCTGTAGCGGAGATACTTCACCGGCATTATTCACCCCGTCAGTAAGAAGAATCAGTATTCTGCTGGCTTCAGGTCGCTCCCTGAGATGTTTGACACCAAGACCAATGGAATCTCCTATGGCCGTCGCATTTTCCTCAATAATGCCTATTTCAGCTTCATAAAGCAGCGTTTCAACAGTCTCACGGTCAAAAGTGAGGGGAGATTGTGTATACGCTCTTGCGGCAAAAAGTATTAATCCAAGGCGATCGCCGGTACGTCTTTCGACAAAATCACCCACCACTGATTTAACCACCTGAAGGCGTGTGGCATTCTGCCCGCCCAGTTGAATATCCTGGGCTTCCATGGAGCCGGAAATATCCACGGCAAGCATGAGATCACGCCCTGTAGTAGGTAGTTGAATCGGTTCGCCGATCCATTGCGGACGACTGGCTGCGATCACCAGCAGCAGCCAGGCAATAATCGCCAGCAGCGCAAGCAATCGGTTACGGGCACCCACACGCGGAGAGACTGTTTCTATCCTGGAGAGGGACCTGAAGAAGGGGACATACAGGGAGGCATCCTTGTTCGCTGCACGGGGAAGCAGTCTGTGGCAAAGCCAGGGGAGTGGTAAAAGGGCAAATACCCAAGGCCAAAGGATCTGGATCATGCCACTGACTCCTTGTTGGAGACAGTGTGCGTTTTTCGTGTGTAGCAGTGTTCTATCCAGGCACTGGCTACTTCATGAAGGGCCCGGACATCGCCTTCAAAATTTCTCCGGTAGACAGCATCCCCCAGGGGTTGCCCGGGGCCGCCGGTGAAATTCGAATTCCCCCCATGCTGGTCGAGAAATGCCAGCCAGGATTTTCCTGTCAGCAGTGCGCTGTCCGTTTCCGGCAAACGGGTCTGTGCTACACGTTTCAGTATATTATTTACAGAAGCCAGATAATCCAGGCCGGCCTGGTTTCGCTTATGGTCAAATGCCGATTCTTCACTGTAAGTCTGCAGTGCCCTGTCGAGCTCGGAGAGAACCATGCCGAGCCTTCGACGTTCCAGCATGTTGGCCAGGAGGTGTCGGCACAGGAAAGCCAGCCCGACAAGTGCAAGCGCAAGCAAAAGCCACCAGCCGGGCGCTGGAGGCCAGAATGTGACCGCTTCCGGGATATGAATATCCTTCAGCTGGCTTAACGGATCTTCTGCTTCCATGTTTCCAGTTGGTCCAGTACTACCTGATCGGTTCTCAGGGTGATCATGGGGACTTTCATTTTGTTGAATGCGTCAGTGAGTTGGGAAAGTCTGACTTCAAACTGCTCGTGATACAGGTTTCTCACGCTTTTCTTGTAAGTATTGATTGTGCTGCGTTCCTGTCCGTCCGTAATGCTGTAGACACCGGGAATTGGCAGATTCTCCTCAAGTGCATCATAGACGAAGATACAGGTGACACTGTTGTGAATGGCCAATTGGTGAAGATAGCGTCGGCATTGTTCATCAAATTTCTGGAAGTCACTGATCAGGTACACATTGGATCCCGGGCGGGTGATCCTGTACATCTGCTCCAGAGCCATTAGCAAATAATTGGGGGCATCCGCGGGGTTTTCAATATGATGCTCAACCAGGTTCTGGTTATAACGGGCGAGGGTGTCCAGGAACCGGAGGGCAGAGCGTTTGCTGCGTTTGGGTTTTACCAGTTCCTGATGGGTATCATCAAACACCACTCCACCAACCCGGTCACCATTATCGACAGTGGTCCAGCAGATAATCGCCGCCGCTTCAGCAGCCAGGACAGACTTGAATGCGACCTGGCTGCCAAAGAACATGTTATGACTCTGGTCGCAGCCCACTATCACGGGACGTTCCCGTTCTTCCCTGAATACCTTGGTGAAGGGGCGTCCGGTGCGTGCGGTCACGCGCCAGTCAATCTGGCGAATATCATCACCGGGTTGGTAAGCACGGAATTCCTCGAAATCGACGCCACGACCTTTCTGCTTGGATATATGTGATCCGGACATGCCCAGGCGGGAGCGGGACTGATAATCCAGCTCAAGGGATTTGGCGACATGGCGCTGGTCAAACAGTTGCTCGAGAGTGATGAAGGCGCCTCGACTGCGATACTTGTCCTGCCTGGTATTTAGTTGCCTTTTACGTGACACCCTTGATTCCTGATGAGATTGTTTGAATTACACGGCGTTTGCTGCTGGCATCGTTTCAACAGATGCCAGGGGTTCAGGCCGAAGGCACCAGTTCAAGCAACCTGGTCAGGACAAGATCTGTATCAACGCCAGCGGCTTCGGCCTCAAAACTGAGTAATACGCGATGGCGCAGGACATCATGGAAAACTTCATGGATATCTTCAGGGCTGACAAAATCATTGCCTTTGAGCCAGGCATGCGCACGCGAGCAGAGGTCCAGGGCAATGGTCCCCCTGGGGCTCGCACCGAAATCAATCCATTTATCCAGTTCCTCACTGTAAGGACCTGGATTACGGGTAGCCATTACCAGTTGCAGGATATATTCCTCCACCGGTTCTGCCATATGGATATTGAGGACCTCCTGGCGGGCCTCAAACAGATTTGCCTGGGAGACTTCCTGTGGCGGTGTGGTACCGATATTACGTGCCTCATTTCTAACCAGGTTCAGGATTTCCCGTTCAGAATCTGTGTCCGGATAACCCACAGTGACATGCATGAGGAAGCGGTCCAGCTGGGCTTCCGGCAGGGGATAGGTGCCTTCCTGCTCAATGGGGTTTTGGGTTGCCATCACCAGGAACAGTTTTGGCAGCTCAAACGTTTCACGACCCACACTGACCTGATGTTCGGCCATGGCCTCAAGCAGGGCAGATTGCACCTTGGCTGGTGCACGGTTGATTTCATCTGCCAGTACCAGGTTATGAAAGATGGGCCCGTGCTGGAAACGGAAGCTGCCATCTTCCGACCTGTAGATCTCAGTGCCGGTGATATCACTGGGCAATAGGTCGGGAGTGAACTGAATGCGATGAAAATCTCCCTCAATTCCTTCGGAGAGATTCTTGATTGCCTTGGTCTTGGCAAGTCCGGGCGCGCCTTCTACCAACAGGTGGCCATCGGCGAGGAGGGCAATAAGCAGACGATCGACCAGTTTCTCCTGGCCAATGATGTGTTGGGACATCCAGTTTTTCAGGGTAGTGATTACTTCGATTTGTGTCATGCAGAAAATACTCTTTACTAACGGCAAGCTGGAGCGGTGTAAGACCGCAAAAAGTCGATTCTATAGTGAATGACCCTGTAATGAACAGGGCTGGTGGTGGCAATTTATTGTCTGCCCCCCCGGGTCTGCTGTATCTTCACTTTTTTGGCTGAATTTGGGTGCTTTCAGGAATCATGCAGCAACGTATACTGATCCTTTATTCAACACCGGCCTGTCACTTGTGTGAAACTGCCCAAGCGCTGATTGGACCTCACCTGGCGGCACTGGACATTACCCTTGAAGTGAACGATATCAGTCTGGATGATGCGCTGATAGACCGCTATGGCATACGGATTCCGGTATTGAAATTTCGTGACCAAGAGGAAGAACTCGGCTGGCCTTTTACCGAGGCGCAGTTTCTGGCGTTCTGCTCGCCTAGATAATCTTGATATGCCAGGGTTCGTAGCGAACCCCGTAGCGGTTGGTGTCTGTGTAGCGGACATCCACATAGCCCAGGGTGATCAGGCGCTTGAATTCCTCTGTATTGGAGAAGTCGATGGTAAAGTTGGCTTCACCGAGCCCCAGCTTGCCCACATCAAAATCCCCGATACCATGATAAGAATATCCGGGTGGAGCAAGAGAGCGGGATGCCTTGGACAGGTTGCCGTTGGACTGGCGTGTTTTGGCCAGGAAGAGGTGCATCTGTTTGACGACATTGCGTATGCCGGATGTCAGCAGCAGGTTATCTCCGACATCACTGCGTATCTGCTGATAGCGATTTAGTGAATCTCCCTTGAGAAGATAATGACCACTGCCACCTATTTTCTCGACATCGGCCTAGATTATTCTGTGAGTCAGTTCCGGATTGACCTTTTCTCCGAAAAAACCGTAATCAGTGGCGTCATTGAAAAAGATTTTTTCCATGAAGGCCAGTTCAGCAGGATCAAAGGCGCCAATTTCCTCGTAGTTACGGGCAAAGTAAATCATTTCATCAAAACCGATGAGATTGAAATTGCCGTGACCAATAAATCGCTGGACACGCTCAAGCCTTTGTATAGTCGGCTGGAGTAATAACTGATTAATTTCACTGAGATAGACATCACCCGCAAAGTCGCCGTCAAAATTCCGTATTTTCTTCAGGTAGAAATCGACTTCTTCCTCTTCCATCTGGTCAATATCGGCATTTCCACCTGGCGCTCGGTATGCTTGAAACCTTCTTCCAGATCATTTTCAGGTGCGACGTCAATAATGCGGGCAGCAGTGTCAGGCTGGGAGTTGTCCAGCGTAATATCACTGGTCCTGTTGGGCAGAAGTTCGGGGAGTGCCGGGAGGTCTGTAAATGAAAGCTGATTGTTTTTGTACTGGCCATACAGGCGTGAAGACAGGAACGTTATGCCCCCGCCTGCTGCCAGTACTGCCAGAAAATCCCGCTTTTTCATAATTACATAAAATATAGCAAAGTTTACAGACCGAAAAAATCCCCAGCGTTCCCTGTGGTCATTTCAGCAACATATTTTTCATTTTTACCCAGACAGGCGGCCACTGTCTGAAGGACATACACCAGGTTCGCAGGGATATTGCGCCGGGTCTTTGGCTTCGGCCTGATTGTTCTGGGCATGAGGTAGGGGGCATCCGTTTCAAGCATTAGTCGATTCTCGGGAACCAGACTGACAAACTCATGAAGGTGGTGTCCGCGTCTCTCATCACAGATCCAGCCGGTAATGCCGATATGCATGTCCAGATCAAGGTAGTCCCTGAGTTCACTTTCCGTTCCCGTAAAACAGTGAACAACCCCTTTGGGAAGACTGTTGCGATACTTCCTGAGAATATCGATAAAGTCCTGGTGGCCATCTCGCTGGTGGAGAAAAACCGGCATATTCATCTCGGCAGCCTGAGCCAACTGGCTGGCAAATGCCTCTCGCTGACTTTCTCTTGGTGAGAAGTCCCTGAAGTAATCCAGGCCGGTTTCTCCCATGGCAAGTACATGACTTTCGCCAGCAAGCGCGGCAAGAGTTGCCAGAGCCTGACTGTTACATTCCTCTGCTTCGTGGGGATGTATGCCAGCTGTACTCGATAACAGACCACCGTAGCGGGAACAAAGAGAACTTGCAGCCTCTGAACCAGAGACAGACGTTCCTGTGACGACCATATGTATGATCCCGACCTGCAAAGCCTCATCAATAACCTGGTCAAGATCGGCCGCGAAACTTTCATGGCTGAGGTTGGCCCCAATATCGATAAGCGGATATGAATTCTGGTGGGACATGAAGACTGCGTGATTGACGATGAGGCTATACGGATGTGCATGGTACTCGCCCGGACTGGCCTGCCACAAGTGGAGAGTTCGGGAAATTGACAGTAATACCGGTTTTCCCGCCATTTTCAAAAAGAGGAGTGAAAATCCTGCTGTCACTGTATAATACGGGCGTTTTGACCCACGCAGACTCTGGACTTATGAACGCACAAGAAAAGAAACCCATCGATTGGCAGAACCTGGGTTTTGAATACACCAAAACGGACTTTCGCTTCCGTGCTCATTATCAGGATGGACAGTGGTCCGACGGTGAGCTGATCTCCGATGAAATCATGCATATCCATGAAGGCTCACCAGCACTGCATTATGCCCAGCAGTGTTTTGAAGGCATGAAGGCCCAGAGTACAAGGGATGGGCGTGTCCTGTTGTTTCGTCCCGAAATGAATGGCCAGCGTATGCGCAATACGGCTGAGCGCTTGTCCATGCCTGCCGTTCCTGATGATTTGTTCCTGAGAGGAGTAAGTGAAGCCGTGAGGGCAAACCTTGCCTGGGTGCCTCCCTATGGTAGTGGTGCTACCCTGTACATCAGGCCCCTGCTGATTGGGATCGGTGAGAATATGGGGCTCAAGCCTGCCAGGGAATATGAATTCAGGGTCATGGTGTCTCCTGTAGGACCTTACTACAAGAGCGGCGGGCTTTCGGTTATCAAACTCGCTGTTTCAGACTTTGACAGGGCTGCTCCCCATGGAACCGGTGATGTCAAGGCGGGTGCCAACTATCCCGGAGGGCTTTTTGCCACCCGCAAAGCCCAGGAAATGGGAGCCAATGAGGCACTTTACCTGGACGCCGCGGAGAAACGATATATAGAGGAAGCAGGTTCAGCCAATATCATTATTTCCACCAGTGATAACAAGCTGATCACACCAAAGTCGGACGCCATTCTTCCCAGTATTACCAGACGCTCAATCATGGATATTGCACGGGACCTGCTTGGAATGGAAACCGAGGAAAGAGCTATCGATTTGCGAGCTGAGCTGGATACCTTCGTTGAAGTGGCGGCTTGCGGGACGGCTGCAGTATTGTCACCAGTGGGCAAGATATGGTTCGATGAGGCCTGGCATGGTTTTTATGGAAATGGCGACGAAGTAGGGCCGGTTATGCAGCAACTTTATGATCTTCTCTGCCAGATTCAGAATGGCGAAAGAGAGGATACTTTCGGCTGGACGCAGCAGGTCTGAGCAGAGTCCGGAGAGCATGGGTCTCCTGTGCTGCCAGTTTTCCCCAGTCTGTACCCACACTTTACTTTTTTCCGGAAGCAGTGTTTTAATGCCCGCCTTTTTGCGACAGGGCGAACACCGTGTCGCAGCGCCGCCGGGGCCAAAATAGTCCCGGCAAAAAATATCGGTATTTACAGGCTATTTCTCTGTCAGTGTATGGTTTCGCGTGCTTTTATTTTAAATAATTACACGCTTCACTTGACCGACCCGCAGCGAGTCATTAATCATGTCGGCTGTTTTTCACGGGAAAAACTGAAAATACCTTGAACTGAACTGACGGATATTTCTGACATATGGGTAAGTCTCTGGTCATTGTTGAGTCGCCTGCCAAGGCCAAAACAATCAACAAGTATCTCGGAAACGACTTTGTGGTGAAGTCCTCCGTTGGTCATATTCGTGACCTTCCAACGAGTGGGTCAAGCAGTGCTGTGGATCCGAAAGCCAGGGCCAAAGCTGCCGCTGAAACCCGAAAAATGGACCCTGAGCAAAAAAAGCGTCATAAGGCCAAAAAAGCCAGGGAACAGCTGATTGCCCGCATGGGCATCGATCCGGAACATGGCTGGAAAGCCAATTACAAGATTCTTCCCGGCAAGGAGAAGGTCGTCAACGACCTGAAAAAACTGGCAAAAAAATCCGATACTATTTATCTCGCCACTGACCTTGACCGTGAAGGGGAAGCTATAGCCTGGCATTTGAAAGAGTCCATTGGTGGTGATGATTCCCGTTACAAACGCGTTGTTTTTAACGAAATTACCAAAAAAGCCATCCAGGAGGCCTTTGAAACCCCTGGTGATCTGGACATGAAGCATGTCGAGGCCCAGCAGGCTCGCCGATTCCTTGATCGTGTTGTCGGCTTCATGGTGTCTCCACTGCTCTGGGCGAAGGTGGCCCGTGGTCTCTCTGCTGGCCGCGTCCAGTCAGTTGCAGTCAGGTTGCTGGTTGACAGGGAAAAGGAAATACGTGCTTTTATTCCTGAAGAGTACTGGGAGCTGTATGCAAACCTGTTAAACGGCAAAGCGAATACAGACAGTGAACAGGAAGCCCTGCGTTTTGAGGTGCTCAAAGACCAGGGAAATGATTTCAAACCAAAAACGGAAGCGGCCACGTCCGAGGCTATTGCAAAACTTCAGCCAGCCGCCTTTACGGTCAGTGATCGTGAAGATAAGCCTACTTCTTCCAAGCCCAGGGCACCTTTCATTACATCAACACTGCAACAGGCGGCCTCAACACGACTTGGCTACAGTGTGAAGAAAACCATGACCATGGCCCAGCGCCTCTATGAGGCAGGTTTCATTACCTACATGCGAACAGATTCCACGGCACTGAGTAATGACGCGATTGCCATGGCCCGGGATTACATACAATCGAGTTTCGGAGACAGGTATCTGCCGGAAAACCCGATACGTTATTCAAGTCGTGAAGGAGCTCAGGAAGCGCATGAAGCGATCAGACCTTCTGATGTGAAAGTCCTGGAAAACTCTTCTCGACTGGATAGCCAGGATCGCGATGCTGTGCGGTTGTACAACCTTATCTGGCAACAATTTGTTGCCTGCCAGATGACCCCGGCCCGTTATAAGAGCAGCACAATCAAAGTGACGGCAGCTGGATATGTGATGCGAATCCGGGGGCGTATCATGGAATTTGATGGCTATACCCGGGTGCTTCCAGCCAACAAGGACGGTGATGTGGTACTGCCGGAACTGAAAGTGGGGGATACGCTTGAACTTCAGTCTCTTGAACCCATACAGCATTTCACCAAACCGCCACCCCGATATACGGAAGCCAGCCTTGTCAAGGAACTGGAGAAACGGGATATAGGTCGTCCCTCCACCTATGCATCAATTATTTCCACCATCCAGGACAGGGGCTATGTAAAACTGGAAAATCGCCGATTTTATGCCCAGAAAATGGGAGACATAGTCACTGACAGGCTGGTGGAAAATTTTACAGACCTGATGGATTACAAGTTTACCGCCCGGATGGAAGATAACCTGGATGAGATAGCCCAGGGAGAAAGGCACTGGATGGATGTCCTGAATGCTTTTTATGATGATTTCACCAAGCAGCTGGAAGCAGCGAAATCTGAGGAAGGGGGAATGCGTGAAAACAATCCCACGGAAACAGGTATCAAATGCCCAAGCTGCGGCCGGCACATGCAGATCCGAACCGGATCTACCGGCGTTTTTCTGGGCTGTTCAGGCTACAGTCTGCCACCCAAGGAGCGTTGCAAGACGACGCTCAATCTTACGCCCGGGGATGAAGCCATCAGTGTGGATGCTGATGATGAAGCAGAATCCCGCTTGCTGCTGCATAAACACCGTTGCAAATTATGTGATACTGCCATGGATTCCTATCTTATTGATGAAACCCGCAAACTTCATGTTTGTGGGAATAATCCGGAATGTCCCGGTTTTGAGGTGGAAGAGGGCAAGTTCAAGATCAAGGGGTATGACGGACCCACCCTGGAATGCGACAAGTGTGGTGCCGAAATGCAGCTCAAGAACGGCCGTTTCGGCAAGTATTTCGGTTGTACTGCAGATGACTGTAAAAATACCCGTAAACTGCTTCGCAATGGCGAGGCGGCTCCACCGAAAATGGACCCGGTTCCCATGCCTGAACTGGAGTGTGAAAAGGTTGAAGACACCTATGTGTTGCGCGACGGTGCCGCTGGTCTTTTTCTCGCAGCGAGCCAGTTTCCCAAGAACCGGGAAACACGGGCACCTTTAGTGGCAGAACTACTGCCACACAAGGATGAAATTGATCCAAAGTATGCCTTTCTCATGAAGGCACCTGTGGAAGACCCTGATGGTAACAAGACTGTCGTGAAATTCAGTCGTAAAAACAAGGAACAGTTTGTCCAAAGTGAAATAGACAAGAAACCCACAGGGTGGAAAGCGTTTTACCGCAAAGGCCAGTGGGTTGCCGAGGGAGAGGTGAAGACAAAGGCCAAGTCTGCCTGAGTTCTCTGCATCATGGACGCATTGCACACCTGGATAAGCAACAACACCTGGATACTGCATGTATTCGGTATCGTCCTTGCGACTGTCCTGATTAACTTTCTGTTACGACGTATTCTCAATCGCCTTCAACTCAATGCAGAAAAAACAGTCAACCTTTGGGATGATGCAGTAGTCGCTGCCACCAAGAAACCGCTCCTGCTTTTTGTCTGGGTCATCGGTATATCTGTAGCTGCAGAAATTGTTGAAGCGGTTACCGAAACTTCCGGAGAAATATTCGAATACACCGGTCTGGCTCGACGAATTGCTGTCATCGGCTTGCTAATGATGTTCCTTGTCCAGCTCATTAGTAATATTGAACACAACCTGATCAACAAAAACGCGCTTAAAGACGTGAATGCTGATGAGGTAACCGTGAAGGTTATGGGCAGGCTGCTGCGTATTGCTGTTCTTATTACGGGTACCCTGGTGGCCCTACAGACACTGGGTATAAGCATCAGTGGTGTCCTTGCCTTTGGTGGCATCGGCGGAATCGCAGTAGGTTTTGCCGCCAAGGACCTGCTGGCCAATTTCTTTGGTGGCTTGATGGTCTACCTGGATCGTCCTTTCTCTATCGGAGACTGGGTGCGCTCTCCCGACCGGGAAATTGAAGGCACTGTGGAAGATATAGGCTGGCGCCTGACGAAGATCCGGACCTTTGATAAACGCCCGCTTTACATACCCAATTCACTGTTCACCACGATTACTCTTGAAAATCCATCGCGAATGACCAATCGTCGGATTTTTGAAACGATTGGGTTACGTTATTGTGATGCGGACAAGATGCGCGCAATTATTGATGCTGTTAAATCCATGCTGCTTGAGCATGATGAGATAGACACTAACCAGACGCTTATCGTCAACTTTAATGCGATGGCTGCTTCCAGTCTCGAGTTCTTCGTTTATACCTTCACCAAAACCACCAACTGGGTCCATTTCCATTCCGTTAAACAGGATGTATTGCTCAAAATCATCGATATTATTCATGCCCATGGGGCAGATATAGCATTTCCTACCAGGACCCTTGACGGTCTTGATGTACTTGGCCATTACAATAACCAGGTCGATACCTGATCCTTCATTTTCTTGCCGATTGAGCCTGATCAAGCATATAACAGGTCAATATTCATATAATTTTCATATTGCCTGACCACTTTATAATGTATATTAAATACATCGATAAAAGATATTGGGGGTTTATAGCGTGAACACAAAGGTGAATGCAGTCATTCTGCTTGCCAGTCTCACAGGGGCGGTAGTTCCTGCTGTGAATGCCCAGTTCATGAACAGTCATGAATATTCACTTGTCGGGTACGACCAGAAAGCCATCGATAATCCTGTTGCCGAACTACAGGCCCAACTGGAGAACGGAGAGGTCGAGCTGGCTTTCGATGATGAGCGTGGCTATTTTGATGCCCTGATGGAAAAACTGGATATTGACGCTGACTCACAAACGCTCGTTTTTTCTCCAACGAGTCTTCAGCATAAACTGATTTCCCCGGAAACCCCCAGAAGCCTGTTCTTTAATGACCACACCTATCTGGGATTCGTCCAGAACAGTACTATTGTTGAAGTGGCCACAATAGATGATAAATTTGGCGTGGTTTTTTATGCCTTTGACAATGTCAAAGAGACGGACAAATATTTTGAAAGGGCCAACCAGACCTGTCTGGTGTGTCATGACACCCAGGGTACCATGGGGGGAGGGGTCCCCATGCTCATGGCCTTGTCTTCTGTCTACAGTGACAGGAACGTTCCCATGAAGAACTATTCCGGAATTGGTAACGTGGGCGATTCCACGCCGATAGAGGAGCGCTGGGGAGGTTGGTATGTCACTGGCAGCCATGGGTTGCAGGCTCACCTGGGCAATATGATGCTGGAGGATCCATCCCACCTGGATAATCTGGACGATTTCCGTATCTGGAATGTCAAGTCGCTGAAAGATGAAGGCTATGTTGATACCGATCCCTACCCCAGCGACACCAGCGATATTGTTGCCTTGATGGTCCTGGAACATCAGGTGACCGTCCAGAACCAGATTACCTATGTAAAATTCAAGGCGCCTGCTGTACTCCAGCGCAGAGGTATGGAAGACGCGATTAATGCCCGAAGCTGGGCGGAGCTGCCGGAGCCTGCCCAGGGCACACTGTCCAGGATGATGGACAAGCTGGTTGGCCAACTGGTCTACATGGATGCCGTGGAGAGTCTGTCCCCGCTTACAGGATCAAGGGACTTCGCTGAGGATTTTATGGCCAGGGGGCCCAGTGATGGCCAGGGAAGATCGTTGCGGGAGTTGGATCCAGGTAAACGTACTTTTCGATATCCACTGAGTTACCTGATTTACACAGATGATTTCAAAACCCTGCCTGCCTTTGCCCGCGATTATGTGTTGCAACAGCTTGTCGCCTGGCTCGCTGGTGAAATCGAGTTGCCAGGGGAGAGCCTGTATTCCCTTGAAGAACGGCAAATGGCATTGGAAATTCTCGCAGCTACCCATGAAGAAGTTCAGCCTTATCTGGGTAGTCAAACTGTTGGCAGCACGTCTACAGCTCTCTGGCAATAAAGTCTGTTGAAGGATTTTTGATTCAATACAGGGCTGGTACAACCTTCCCGGTCTTCATATACTCCTACAAGCCAGATTCACTGTAGGGGAGATTCATGCGAACAATTTCCAGTCTGACTGTCTTTTTTATCACAGCGGTTTTACCCATTGCCTTGCTCAAGGCGCAGGAAAATGTACGGGTCACAGAAATCAATACAGCCGGTATGGCTGTCTATGAGAGTACCTGTGCCACCTGCCATGCCATGCCTGAGGAAACCAAGTCACCGCCTCTGGAGACTCTGAAAAGAATGGGCCCCCGTGCTGTTCGTTATGCCCTGACACACGGTAAAATGCGCGTCCAGGCCCAGGGGCTTGATACACAGGAAATTGATGATGTAGTGGCCTATCTCTCGGCTACCACCGATATCGATAACAGCTGGATAACGTCTTCAATCTGCCCTGCCGAACGTATGGATGTAGACACTGGGGAGCCGGTCATATGGACCCAGGGTTTTGACAGAATGAACCACCGGTATCTTGATGCGCAGCAGGTGGGCCTGACCACGATGGATCTTGGCAACCTGGAACTGGCCTGGTCCATGGGTTTTCCTTCTACTGCAAATATGCGTTCCCAGCCAGCTATTGTCGGCAATACCATGTACTACCCGATTGTCGACTCCGGACAACTATTTGCCCTGGATATCGGGGAAGAAACGCCCTGTGTGAAATGGGTTTATGAACATGATATTCCCCTGAGAACCACCATTGGTTACCACCAACTCGATGATGGCCGTCCGGTACTCGTTTTTGCGGATACATCTGCCCATACCTTGCTCATGGATGCTGTTACTGCAGAAATCATCTGGGATGCCAGTGTGCAGGTGACCAGTGTTTCGAATGTTACGGCCATGCCTGTCCTCTACGGTGACAGGGTCTATGTCCCCATTTCCTCGGGGGAGCTGAATATGGGGGCTGTACCGGATTATGAATGCTGTACCAGCCATGGCGCCGTGGTTGCACTGGATGTGGCGACAGGAAACAGGGAGTGGGTTTATCACACGATGGAGGACGCGAAGCCTACCACCATCAGCCGTGTAGGAACCCAGCAATGGGGACCGTCAGGCGCCCCGATCTGGACGGCACCTGCTGTGGATGAGAAGCGCGGTTTGCTCTATGTCGGTACCGGTGAAAATACCTCGGCGCCACCTACAGATACGAGTGATGCGATTCTTGCCTTGCGTCTGGAAGATGGCAGTCTGGCCTGGAAATTTCAGGCCACAGCAAACGATATCTTTCTGACAGGGTGTATGCGGGATCCCGATGGTCCCAACTGTCCACCGGATTACAGTATCAATCTTGATGTGGATTTTGGAGCGGCCATCATGCTGGCGCAACGCAGTGACGGATCTGACCTGGTGCTGGCCGGACAGAAAAGTGGCGATGTATGGGCTTTGAATCCGGATACCGGTGAACTGGTCTGGAACACCAAAATTGGACCCGGTGGGGCAATGGGGGGCATACATTGGGGTATGGCATTCGATGGAGAGAAAGTTTATGCCCCCAATAATTTATCCACCGGACCAACGGCAGATGGGGCGGATCCCGGCCTTTTTGCCCTTGACGTAAACACAGGAAATGTTGTCTGGGAGTATCATCACACCCCTGACTGCTCGGGAGATCGTCGAGAGAACCTGAGCAGTTGTGATCGCAACTGGGGTATGTCGGCAGCGACACTGGTCGTGGATAGTGCTGTTATCCAGGGAGCGAATGACGGGTATGTGAAGATTTTTGACAGCCGCAGCGGTGAGCCTATTTTTACCTATGACACTGCCAGGTCATTTGACACATTTAACAGTATCGAGGCCCGCGGTGGTGCGATCGACAACTTTTCCATCTGGGCGGCTAATGGCACCCTTTTTGTGCAGTCAGGCTATGGATTGATGGGAATTCCCGGAAATGTCCTGCTGGCCTTCAAGCCAAAGACCCGGTGATTGAAAGAGGGACAGCTCCATCATCAGAGTGGCTGTCCCTTTGTACAGTCCCTTGGTACAAGTCGCTAACGGGTAGGCAGCACATCCCTGAGCTTGTCACGGGCAGCCCTGATACAGCGCTCGGTGGTCTCCCAGTCAATACAGGCATCTGTGACAGACACGCCGTATTTTAATTGGGAAAGATCATCGGGAATGTCCTGTCGGCCCCCATGCAGATTACTTTCGATCATGAGTCCAACTATAGACTTGTTGCCTTCAACAATCTGATTAACCACATTGTCCAGGACCAGTGGCTGAAGATTATGATCCTTGTTTGAATTGGCATGGGAGCAATCGATCATGATATTGCTTGATACCTCGGCGCCGAGGCATTTTTCCTCACATTGGGCAACACTGACAGAGTCATAATTGTGAATGCCAGCTCCTCCGCGCAGCACAATATGTGCATAGGGATTACCAAGCGTATGGACAATGCTGACTTTACCCTGGGGATCAATGCCCAGAAAACGATGGGGACTGCTGACAGCTTTCATGGCATTGATAGCAACCTCAAGACCGCCATCAGTACCGTTTTTGAATCCTACAGGTGAGGATAGGCCGCTGGACATTTCCCGGTGAGTCTGTGATTCCGTTGTTCTTGCCCCGATCGCTGACCAGGTAATGATGTCATGCAAGTACTGGGGAGAAATGGGGTCCAGTGCTTCCGTCGATGTCGGCAGGCCCATGGCACTAAGTTTGAGCAATAATCGCCGGCCGGTGTGCAGGCCTTGCTCAATTCTGAAACTGTCATTCATATCCGGGTCATTGATAAGTCCTTTCCAGCCGGTGGAGGTTCGTGGCTTTTCAAAATACACACGCATCACCAGCACAAGAGTGTCATTGACCTCATCTGCAAGTTTTCTGAGTCGTTCGGCATAGTCCAGGGCTGCGTCTACATCATGGATGGAACATGGACCTACCACCAGAAAGAGTCTGTGATCTTTGTGATCCAGGATATTTTTCAAAACCTGGCGGTTTTTTCGAACAATATCTGCCGTGTCACCATGCAAGGGCAGGCGTTCCTTGAGTTCTTCCGGTGTAATCAGTGTCTGATATTGGCTGATATTGACGTTTTCTGTTGTCTGTTTGCTCATGACTCTGGTCGATCTAATGAAATTCACAGGTCACCGATGAAATGCATCATGACCCTTTTTGAAGGCGGGGCATTATAAAGACTTATGCAGCAGGAAGCACCTGATAGAAGCAGTTATTACAATATTCCGGTAGGAGAAGACTGACCGTTTTCGGGTGTCGAGGTGGAAATTGCAGTGGCATCCAGTGTGACCTCATGGAAACAGGGAAGGGAGGTAAAGAACAGCGCAGTACGAACCTCCCTGTCTTCCATAGCCAGGAAAAGCGTTGCGTACTCCTCAAGTTGAGGCCTGTAGAGGTCACTTTCCCGTGCCAGAAATTCCTCCCTGCTAATATCATTCGCCAGAACCGTGCTTTTGAAGTCTATGATCCAGCGGATACCATTGTCGTCGATAAACGTCCGGTCAACGATTAACTGTCGCCGGTATGAAGCACGGAAATCACTCAAACTCAGTTCACTGGCTGCCTGGGAATGCTCTTCCAGCAACATCCAGGGAAACTTTACATGCTGCCGGCAATTTTCCAGTTGCTGGAAAATCAGGCTGATGGTTTTATCGGGTGTTTCAGTTAGTGGAGCAAGAGTCTCACGCCATCTTTCCGAGAGTGTATTCCTGGCGTTTTGATCATCCAGCGAAAGCCTTCCTTCTCCGATGCGATGAAGACAGTCATGCAGGATATTTCCGGTAAACCTTGCCAATAAATTGTCATGGACTGTTTCGGGTCGAAGGTGTGACAAGTCATCCTCCTGGTCCAATAACAGAGGTACGGAGGGCTTCCAGTGTATCGGGAGACGTCTTGTCAGGAACGCAGGAACTGTCGTCTTGTCATTGGCCTTGTCGACCGGTTCATTAACCGAGATTACTGTGGCATTTTCATCAAGGTTGCTAGACAGGTGAGGCCATAATGACGCCAGCAATGAGTTTTTATTTGGATCTGTGAAGGAACCTTCCTTATTCATCACACTACCAATGAGTACGGCATTCTTGATTGCCCTTGTGACACCGATATAAAAAAGTCTGGTTGTTTCGAATCGTTGTTGAAGACCAGCTTCATATCTAAGATGCTGATAAGTCGCGTCTTCTTTTTGACCTCGTTCAGGAGGCATGCTCAGGATCAATTTTGTGTTACCAGAGCCATCAAGGTATTCCCGCCATCGCAGCAATGGATTGCCGTCAGCTCTTGGTTTCCTTTCAAGACCCGGGATTATGACGTGATGAAATTCCAGGCCTTTGGCCTTGTGGAGTGTCATAAGGGTGACATGAGCTTCCGGATCGAGACCATCACCGTATTCACGGTTGACTTCACTTTCGAATCGCGTGATATCTGTAATGTCCCCGCCGTTGTCGGCTTCATCGAGCAGTCTCAGAAAGTGCAGAATGCTGTCCAGGTAATCGGGTGTGTCGAGGGTTGCTGGTCCTCCCAGCGCAATCCATGTGGTTTCAATCCAGTCCCGGAGTGGAACACGTCCATGATGTGTTCGGGCATGTTCAATTATCGGGCAAATCCGTTCCAGTATAGTCCGAGTTTCATCCTGGAGATTATCGATGCTGTCGAAAGCGGCCAAGGTCTGCCAGAGTGTGGTCTGTGACTGTTGGGCGACAAGGGAAAGCTGGTGAATATCCGAGATGGAAAGCCCGATCATCGGAGACCTTAGCACAGCCAACCAGGCGGTAATGTCAGCGAGATTGAGCAGTGAGCGAGTCAGCATAAGCAGATCCCTGACCGCCGGATATGAGGACAGGGGATCGATTTCAGCCGCATGCCAACGAAGATTTCTGGCACGCAGCGCAGGAATTATGGACTCAAGATGGGAGCGTGTTCTGACCAGTATGGCTATTGATTCATCAGGATAGTCCCTGTTGAAGTCCGCGACCTTCTCGGCAACCAGTTGTGCTTCCCGTTCCCTTAGCCAGGTGCTGGCAGTCTCATCCTCCTTGTCTGCTGTCAGAATGCAGGTGGTAACACCAGCCTTCGGAATCGGGTCATGAATTGGGGAGGCCGGGCTGAAGCTCACTGCACCTCTTGAAATATCATCAGCTGGAGGAAAAGCCTTGTTGAACCAGTGATTGACCCATTCGACAACATTGGCCTGGCTGCGAAAATTGCTAGTCAGTTGCAAAGGGATCAGGGAAATACTGCCGATACCCTTGTCACGGGCCGTGAGGAAAAGGCCGACATTGGCATTACGAAAACCATAGCAGCTCTGCATACCGTCACCGACTATAAACAGTGTCCTTCCATCACCAGGTTGCCAACCCAGTGTCAGCTTTTCCAGCAGGTTATTCTGGAGTATTGATGTGTCCTGAAACTCATCAACAAGTATATGTTGAAGCTGGTAATCCAGGCGCAAGGCCAGGTCGGTAGGGGCATCCTCCAGCCCAAGGGCAGTAAGTGCTGCAATACTGATCTGGGAATAATCCGTCTGCCCATGTCGGCCAAATACCACTAATAGACGTGAAACAAGTTCCGGAAGTATCAGGGTCAGGCATTCCAGTATCTTCCAGTGATTGTCAGGAAATGAAGGTGCCGGCAAATGCCGGAATTCCTCGAATATAATCCGAAGGGATTCATCGCCGGCCATATCGGCAAGCATGGATAACATTCTGTCCTTGTTTTCCTTGTACAACGCCTTCTCTGTTGAATTGGCGCCTGTACCCTGGGCTGGAAATCCCTGGCTCTTGTTTACTGTTTTTCGGAACTGATGCTCGCTGGTCAGCAGGATATTGCCAAGAGCATGCCATGCTGGTAATGCATCGACTGACGTCACCGGTAAAGCGCTGTCTGCGAGGGCATCACTGAGAATTGTATTCCCTTCTTTTTCAAGATTTTCGGCGGCAAAGCTTAACAGGTGGTGCAGTTCGGGTAGATAAGGTGCCAGAGCCCTTGAAAGTGACAAAAGCTGGACTTCGATCAATGTTTCCAGTGTCTGTTCCAGAATATGCCGTGCTTGATCAGGCCTGGACTTGATGTCAAGAATATTACCTAGCCACTGTTCACGACTTGCGAGCAAGCCACAGAGCAGTCCGGAAAGTGTGCGCCATTGATTGTTGGTATGAAGTAATAATGTAGACAGTGTCGATGCAATTGGTGTTCCTGATTCCAGTTCTGAGAGGAGATCAAGGACCGCTTCTTCATAGAGCGGGTTGGCATCAGTGACTACTTCCGGCATAACCCCGAGTTCTGAGACTATCGGTAGTTGGCCTGTGAGAAAAGCATTGAAACTGTCTATAGTTGAAATTCTGAGGCGGGCTGTATTGGCAAGTAGCTGCCACTGTTTTTCCCTGTCCCTTTCAAGAACCTTTCGGGCCAGTTCTAGAGTGCTGCGCTGATGTGGCGGTAGTTTATCAAGCGACTGATTATCAATTGTCTTTGCCTGGGCCATTTGCTCAAGAATCCTGTTACGCATTTCACTGGCAGCTTTTCGGGTAAAAGTGATCGCCAGGATCTCTTCAGGCTTATCGCAGGAAGCCAGCAATGCGAGGTATCTCTGTGTTAACAACTCTGTCTTACCGGAACCTGCCGGGGCCTGGACACAAAAAGACTCATTCAGAGACAGGGCTTGTTGACGGACAGCATGATCAGCAGGCAGATTGCTCATCACTCTCTGCTCCCGTTGATCGTTTCATTGGTTGTTACGTCTATTGTCCCGTTAACCACGTCGTTTACACGGCAGAACGCTCCCAGATGACACCAGGTACAGCTGCCTGCGGATTTGGGATCCACCAGGGCAAATCCTTCCAGGTACTGATTAGCCAGCTGGGTAAGCGAATCCTCCCATAAATCCTTGAGCGACTCCCAGGTACAGTCTTCAGGCAGGGAACGTTTACTACTGACAATACTGCCAGGGTAAAGAGAATCGTCATTACTAATCCCCTTATAGCGGCAATCATCTATGTGTATCTGTGCAATGAAGAGGCCATCAATACTCAGTGGACTATGTTCATTATTTTCCAGTGCGAGCATGTAAAGCATCAACTGGGGATCAGTCTGCCTTTCTTCAGTCCATTTTATTTCCGGGTTACTTGACGATTTGTAATCAATGACAACATGTTTTCCTTCAGGGGTTGTATCTATGCGATCAACCCGCATGCTCAGTTTCAGGCGATGATGTTTCCATTCAACAGGAAATTCACTCTCTGCTACGGTAAACAGTCCACGTTTTGATTCTTCATCCAGCCAGCGTTTTAGCAAAGCAGACAGGCGTATTTTTTCCAGCTCAACAAATTGTCCGGTCATTGTGAAGGGATACCTGGCAGCCTGATTTGCCAGTGCAGAAGACACTGCACTGGATATAATCTGGTCGATAGTTGCCTTACTGCGATTAGTGAGATTTTCCAGTGATCGCAAGTTCTGCCAGAAGATCTCAAGAGCTTCATGAATAATGCTGCCCAATGCATGGCCCGGTAAGCCAATGACCGGGGCCGGAAGCGGATCGGCTTTCAGTCTGTGTAAAGAAAACGCACGAAAAGGGCATTCCGCCTGGTTGCCGAGTATGGCTACACCACCGGTAAGCTCTTCTTCGTGTAGCAGGGGGATCCGGCATTCTTCCTTGAGCAACTGAGTCTGATTGGTCTGTGCCATTGCCAATCCAGCTGGATGCATGATTGGCGTGGGATTGTCCAGAACAGCGGTAGGGAGCTCTGGTGAATATTCTTCAAGGATTTCTGCCGGTTTCAGACTGAGATCATCTGATTGGCAGGGATAACTGAAAACAATTTCGTTACTCGTGTGGCACAGTAACTGATGAAGTTGTTCACGTGCCAGCATGGTCATTCTGGTCACATCGCCTTGTGCCATACCTGCTTTTTTCTGTAATGCAAGGGGAATGAAAGGGGAGGGCGTAGAGACAGGTGGCCATTGTGATTCTGAAAGTCCCATGTGCCAGCAGTGGGAGAAATACACACCGTCAGCCTCTATCGGAGTCAGTATCTGGATCGGAGATTGCTCTCTATTCCTTGAAATACTATTGCCATTGACCAGGGCCTGGAGTAACGAGAGGGCAACTGGCAATCGAACTTTTCCGTACCACGCGCTGCTTTGCTTGAATGTTTTTACTACTGAGGACCACGCATTTAATTGCCGGGTCTCTTCCTGGCTTGAAATCATTGAGCCCGGCCACTGCAGAACATGCAGTTGCCGCTCAAAAAGATCAGCCCAGTCAGAGCATGTCATTATGTCGGATGCTTCACGGCGTAGTGTATCGAACGCAAGTAATGCTTCCGATAACGCCGGGTTTGAATAGGGTTTGTTTTCCCGATTACAGAAATACCTTACGCTGTGTAACTGCAGGCTCATTTCTGAGGTCAGGCGTAATTGTTTCTCAAGACTTGCACGACGGAATAGCTGGTCCTGGCTATCAGCTTCAGCGCTAAAGCCCAGGCAGGGACTGCGAAGAAGACGACAAAAGCGCAGCGTTTCAATCCATGGGTTGTTCAGTTCGAGAATGATCATACCGATACTAATCAAATGACTGTCCATCAGTGGCTTTTGCACAGAGAGATTGAAAACCCGTGACGGACTATCAGAGGACAGATGGAGTGAGCCTCCATGAAATACCTGGTTGAATATTCGTTCGAATGTCCCTGAATTTTTATATATATCCTGGCTGACTATTCCAATGCGTGAATGGGGATTTTCTTGCAGAACCTGTTCTGCCCAGCGGGCGGCTTCCAGTATTTCATAGTCATTATTCTTGCAGGCCTGCACAGCAACAGACGGGGTAAAGTCGGGAAGGGCAGCAGTATACACATGCTTGCCTTGCATTTTCAGCACATTGATCAAGTCTGCATATCGGGGAGGAGGATTGCTGAATCCACTCAGCAGAATATTTTCCGGAATTTTAATCTGACCCTTGCTGATTCTGTCTGTAACTTCAGCGACGAGAGGTGAAAGGCTTATAAGCCTGTTTTTTTGACAGAAATCCTGGAATTCGCCGACCCATTCCAGAAAAGCGGCATAATCATCACTATCCTGCTGGTTCTTTCTGTGGCTTGAGAACCTCTTCCATTCATTCAGGTCCATATTGAACAGATGGGTCAATTGCCAGGCTTCCTGAACGGAACGGGCTGTACCGGATTTACTGACAAGGTTGGTACCAGACCCGGAATCGCGAACGATGTCCTGCCAAATACGGCCTTCCTGAAGGGGTTCCAGAATCAGTTTGCAGTCATCCGCGGTGAGCGGCTGCATATTTTCCCATTGCGTGCGGATCCATATATCAACAGGAAAAATCTGGGGGGTTACACATACGGCAGACAGTTTTTTTTCCTTTCGCCATTGACCATAGGATTCCAGCAATTGGACACGGACCCTGTGGTTTGGAGTTAATACAAGGCGCCCCTCATGCATGGCTTCCATGACCGGAGACAGTATTGTGGCAAAAGGACTCATCAGTTGGAGTCAGGTTTCATCTACATGTTCGGGTAGTTTGGACCGCCGCCACCCTCAGGCGCAACCCAGACTATATTTTGTGTTGGATCCTTGATGTCGCAGGTTTTACAGTGGACACAGTTTTGTGCATTGATCTGGAAAACAGCACCTTCAGGAGGGTGAATGATTTCATACACCCCCGCTGGACAATAACGTTGTGCAGGCTCATCAAATTCGGCAAGATTAAAGTCCAGTGGTGTTGCCGGATCAATGAGGTGGAGATGGCAAGGCTGATCCTCTTCATGATTGGTATTTGACAGGTAAACCGAGCTTAACCGGTCGAAACTCAGTACATTATCCGGTTTTGGGTATTCTATTCTGGGTGAAGATTCTGCGGGGGCAAGGCAGGCATGATCTGGAGTCGGGTCCTTGAGAGTGAAGGGGAGTTTTCCCCTGAAAATCACCTGGTCGATAAAGCTGAACGCAGAGCCGAGCAAGGTACCGAAGCGGTGCAATCCCGGAGCGACATTGCGTGACAGGTAAAGCTCTTCATGGAGCCAGGATGAGTCAAATTTTTCCTGATAGGATGCAAGGGTCCTTTGCTGCTCAGTACTTCCACCCAGAAAAGCCTCAAGCAGGCTTTCAGCGGCAAGGATGCCGGACTTTATTGCCGCATGACTGCCCTTGAGCTTCAGAAAATTCAGCAAGCCGGCATTATCACCGGCAAGCAGTCCGCCGGGAAAGGCCAGTTTGGGTAAAGACTGTATTCCGCCCTTGACCAGAGCCCTGGCTCCATATGAGATGCGCTTGCCACCAGTTAGGGTATTTTTTATGAGTGGATGGTGCTTGAAGCGCTGGAATTCCTCGTAAGGGCTCAACCAGGGATTACTGTAATTCAGGTCGGTAATCAGGCCAACTGCCACCTGATTGTTTTCCAGATGATAGAGGAAACTGCCTCCGGTGGTTTTGCCCATACCCAGCGGCCAGCCTAAACCATGCATGATCCTGCCTGGCTGGTGTAATTCCGGAGTAACCTCCCAGAGTTCCTTAATGCCCAGACCGTAGTGCTGGGGTTGTTTGCCCTCATCCAGGCCAAACCTGTCGATTAACTGCTTGCCCAGGTGACCTCGGCATCCCTCTGCAAAAACTGTGTATTTGGCCTGTAATTCATAACCTGCTTCAAAATTAGCCTTTTCATTGCCATCCTTGTCCCGGCCCATATCACCCGTGGCAACACCTATGACATTGTTGTCATCGTCATACAGTATTTCTGCTGCAGCAAAACCGGCAAAAATCTGCACGCCATGATTCTCTGCCTGTTCCGCGAGCCAGCGACACAGGTTGGCCAGACTAATCACATAGTTGCCCCGATTATGCAAAGCAGGGGGAATGAGAAAATTCGGCAGTTTAATTGATCCGGTGGCACTGGTAAGCAGGTGAACATCCTCGTCTTTAACGGCCACATCGACAGGAGCCCCACGTTCCTTCCAGTCGGGAAAAAGTTCATCAAGGGACCTTGTTTCAAGTACAGCACCGGAAAGAATGTGGGCGCCTACCTCCGAGCCTTTTTCGATCACACAAATATCAAGGGAAAGATTGTGATTCTGACTCAACTGGGCCAGTTTGCAGGCCGTTGCCAGGCCGGCTGGTCCTCCGCCAACAATGACTACGTCAAAGGGCATTATTTCGCGATTAGACAAAAGTAATAATCCAGTAAGAAGAGACTTTTATTGTTCAGGTTATTATAATTGCCCATCAGCATTAATACACCGCATAATAAAAAATCAGCGGATATAATTTTTAATTCAACCTCCAAAGACTTTTCCATGAAAATCCTTGTAGCAATCAAGCGCGTCGTGGACGCGAATGTAAAGATTCGTGTGTCGGCAGAACAGAACGCCGTTGATCTCTCCAATGTAAAAATGGCCATGAACCCATTTTGTGAAATTGCCATTGAGGAAGCTGTCAGGCTCAGGGAGAAGGGGATTGCCCATGAAGTGATTGCTGTTTCCGTGGGTGATGACAAGTGCCAGGAACAGCTGCGCAATGCCATGGCATTAGGCGCAGACCGTAGCATCTGGATTGAGCAGTCTGGTGACATTGAGCCACTGTCCATCGCCAGGCTTCTGAAAGCTGTGACTGAAAAGGAAAATCCGGATCTGATCCTGCTTGGTAAACAAAGTATCGACGGTGATAACAACCAGGTTGGACAGATGCTGGCCGCATTATGCGATATCCCCCAGGGAACGTTTGCTTTCAAGCTTGAAATCGAAGACGGGCGGGCAATAGTCAGTCGTGAAGTGGATGGGGGCGAACAGGTGGTCAATATCTCATTACCAGCGGTTGTGACCACGGATCTTCGTCTGAATGAGCCTCGTTATGCCAAGTTGCCTGACATCATGAAGGCCAAGAAAAAGCCTGTTGAACATGTCACACCCTCTGATCTGGGTGTTGAGTTAAGCAATAGTCTAGAGGTGCTGTCCGTAAAAGAACCTGCCGCCAGAAAAGCCGGTATCATGGTGGCCAGTACTGAGGAGCTGGTCGAGAAACTCCGGAATGAAGCAAAGGTTATTCCCTGAACAGTAAGCAGGAACATAGTATTTTTATGAAAATTCTAGTCATTGCAGACCATAATAATGAAACCCTGAATCCTGTGACAGGGGCTGTCATTCAGGCAGCCACGGAGATGGGAAATACTGTAGAAGTTCTTGTAGCTGGTGAGGGATGCGAGGCCGTAGCAGGGGAGGCCGGAAAATATGCTGCTGTATCCCGGGTTCTCATTGCAGACAACCCGGTCTATGCCAACCAGCTTCCTGAAGCTGTCGCTCCGCTGATCGCTGATGCTGCCGCTAACTATGCTGGCGTCGTGGCATCTGCCGGAACAACCGGCAAAAACATAATGCCCAGAGTAGCTGCATTACTGGGTGTCGCGCAGGTCTCTGACATTCTAGGTGTTGAATCCGTTGATACCTTTGTTCGTCCTATCTATGCAGGAAATGCCCTGGCTACTGTCAGGTGTAACGATGCCATCAAAGTAATCACGGTCAGGACCTCAGCTTTTGAACAGGCACCCTGCGATGGCAGCGAGGCAGAAATAACAACGCTTGATACGGTGATAGAACAGGATAAAAGTATTTTTGTCAGTGAAAGTCTGTCCAGTAGTGAACGTCCGGAGCTTTCCGCCGCCAGTATTGTCATTTCAGGCGGGCGGGGACTGGGGAGTGCTGATAACTTTCAGCTTCTCGAAAAAATTGCCGATAAACTGGGTGCTGCTATTGGGGCATCCAGAGCCGCAGTTGACGCCGGTTATGTCGGAAATGACCTCCAGGTCGGGCAAACCGGAAAAATTGTTGCTCCTGATCTTTATATTGCCGTTGGTATTTCCGGTGCAATTCAGCATCTGGCTGGTATGAAAGACAGTAAAATCATTGTAGCAATCAACAGTGATCCTGAAGCGCCCATATTTCAGGTTGCTGATTATGGGCTGACATCAGATCTCTTTGACACACTTCCGGAACTTGAATCTCTTCTCTGAAGCTGATCGTATTGACCTGTAATGGCAATCCAGGCTGGCGTTGCTGTCAGCAAGCCTTATAATTTCCCGAAATCACCCCGGACAGGTGAGACAACCTGTTGGGCCAATATTCCAAGGAGAGCTTCATGTCCCTGATCAACCACTTTTCATTGATAGCCAAGACAATTACTACCTGCACGTTGATTGTTTCCACTGTATTTATTTCCGGCCTTGCCCAGGCATCGTGGTCCCTTGATGGTGATAATTCGAGTCTGTATTACGTGACAAGCAAGGCAGCTTCTGTCTCTGAAGTGAATAGTTTCGGGGCGCTTTCTGGTGGGATTTCCGACGAAGGCAGGGCGACTGTAACTATCCAGCTTGCCAGTGTGGATACAGCGATTGAAATACGTAACGAGCGTATGCGGGAAATTCTGTTCCAGGTCAGCCGCTTTCCTCTCGCATCCGTTTCCATAGATACTGACGCTGAGGTATTGGGGAGTCTGACACCCGGTGAAAGCAGATCGATCTCTTATGAAGCAGTTGTTGAGCTCAATGGCGTCAGCGAGCCCCTGGAGCTGGACCTGTTGATCACAGGGCAACAGGATGGGGGGCTTCTTGTGACACTCTCAAAGCCTCTTATTGTTCATGCCAATACATTTGGTCTTGCTGAAGGTGTCGAGGAATTAAGGGAAATTGCCGGACTGCCGAGTATCAACAACAATGTTGTTATTGATTTTACCCTGCAGTTCGACAAAATGGACTAGTATCAGTTTCCTGGCTGATTTTCCCCTTCGGTAGAACCTTGTTTCGCGTCTCCTTTCGGAGGAGGCGTTTCCTGGGTGGCGGAATCCTTATTGTTAGCTGTCTGGGCTGAAGGTGTATCCGCTACATTTTTGGGTTTTTCATCACTGGACGTTGCCCCATGATCCACTTTTACCGTTTCCGTTTGATTGGTGACTGGCGACGGAGCTTTATCCTGAACGGGAGTAGCCTCTGAAACAGGCTTTATACTTGAGGTTTTTGCCTCTGCAGCTTGGTCTCCGGACTCCAGGCGTTTCCTGTTTCTTGGATCATTGGGTGCGCGTGTCCTTTCCCTTTTCTTAACCGGTGCAGCAGTCTGGGCCGCAGCCTGATCGGTTACTGCTGACGGAGATTCAGAAGTTGCTGCACTTGCAGGCTTTTTCGCAGTTTCCGCTTTGTCTTTACTGGCAGGTGTACTGGCTCCGGAAACGATTGCCGGAGAAGAGTCTGCAGCGGGTTGGGGCGGCTTGCCCTGGGTTTGTGCCTTGACCTTGGCAGGTGTGCTGTCAACCGGACTGGATGCAGGGGAACTCTCAGCCGCTTTACTTCTGTTTTGTCTGGGTTGAACCTGCTTTGAGCTGGACTGACTGGAAGTGTCTTCTGAACTATTATCCGCATTTGGGCTGACGGACGTAGCTTCCGGTTTGTTATCTGGTTTGGCTGCTTTCTCATCCTTGCCCTCTGTCTGATCAGCTACCTTTTCCGTTTTCGGTTTCCTCTCTGTTCGTGCTTTCGGCGCCTTGTTTTCAGTTACAGGTTTTTCAGTGGCCACTGCGGTATCAGATTTTTCTGTCACAGGAGTCGTGGAAGATTTGTTTTCTACCTGACCCGAGGATTGCGTTTCAGAACTTACCGCCGCGGTATTCTCGACTGAGACTTCTTGCTTGAGTTCTTCCCTGTTGCCACGACGACGTGGTTTACTCTGTTTCTGTCTCTGTTCAGAAGGCCGCTTGCGAGGTCTGTCTGCCTGGCTCTCAGATGATGCATCAGTTTCATTCGAAGAAGCAGTCGTGGATTGTTGATCCCGATTTTTGCTTTCATCCTGGGGTGATTTGCCGCGGCCTCTGGTACGTTTGCGACCATTGCCTCTTGGGTTTTCACCATGATCATTATCCTTACGGGCCTGCGTATCGCGGTTACGGTCTTTATTCTGGGAATTAGTCTCCTTGCTCTTTTCAGATGAGTCACTTTGCTTACTCTGTTTATTGCCTGCTTTCCTTGAGCCACCCTGTTTACGGGACTGTTCAGATTTTGCAGGACGCTTGCGATTACGCCCACTTTTCCTTGCCGTTTCCTTACGACTATCTTCTTCCTTTTTCTGTTTGGGAGCTGGTTCATCATTAGCTGAAGCTCCACCAAACAGACTACCAATTGCAGAAGTGATACTGGAGAGGATACCGCCAGTGGACTTTTCTTCCTGGGCAACCGGCTGCGGGGCTGGCGTAACAGGAGGAGTTATGTGAGGAGCCTTGACCGCCGCCTTATCCATTGTTTCAGGCTGCTTGGGCATAAACTCATCGATTTCCTCTTCATCATCAGTGTGGATTTCATAGCTTCGATCACCCGTATCGTCCGTGATGTTCTGGACCTCATAATGAGGCGTGTCCATTTTAGGGTTCGGGACCACAATGACACGGGTTCTGCTCTGATTCTCAATGCCTGCGATCTCTTCACGCTTTTCATTGAGCAGGTAGGAAGAAACGGTTATGGGGACTATAGCCCTGACTTCCCTTGAATTGTTCTTGTTGGCTTCTTCTTCAATAATCCTGAGAATGGAAAGCGCAAGGGATTCAATGTCCCTGATCGTACCCTGGCCTTTACAGCGTGGACACACAATACCACTGGTTTCGCCCAGGGAAGGTCTTAGGCGCTGTCTGGACATTTCCAATAGGCCAAAGCGGGAAATACGGCCAATCTGAACTCTGGCACGGTCCATGGCCAATGCATCGCGCATGCGGTTTTCCACTTCCCTCTGGTGTTTGGTAGACATCATATCGATGAAGTCGATTACAGCCAGTCCACCCAGGTCGCGCAGGCGCATCTGCCGGGCAATTTCATCAGCAGCTTCAAGATTAGTGTGCAATGCGGTTTCTTCTATATCTGCACCCCTGGTAGCCCGGGAGGAGTTGATATCAATGGAAATCAAGGCTTCTGTGGGATCAATGACAATGGAGCCACCGGAAGGCAGTTTAACTTCCCGCTGGAAAGCCGTTTCAATCTGGGTTTCTACCTGATAATTCGTAAATAGCGGAACCTTGCCATCATAAAGTTTTATCCGTTCTTCAAACTGGGGCATGACCTGGCGGATGAAGTTCCTGGCTTCCTCAAAGGTTTCAGGGGTATCAAGAACAACTTCCCCAACATCCTGACGCAGGTAATCCCTGATGGCGCGAATAATGACATTACTTTCCTGGAAAATCAGAAAGGGGGCTTCCTTTGAATCAGCAGCCTGTTTGATAGACGTCCACAACTGCAGAAGGTAGTCCAGGTCCCACTGGAGCTCTTCAGGCGCTTTGCCAACGCCCGCTGTGCGAACAATGGTACCCATACCGTCGGGAATATTGATGCTTGAAAGGGCATCACGAAGTTCTGCCCGGTCATCACCCTCGATACGACGGGAAATGCCGCCAGCCCTTGGGTTGTTTGGCATCAGCACAAGGTAGCGTCCAGCAAGGGATATCATGGTGGTCAGAGCGGCACCTTTATTGCCACGCTCTTCCTTGTCCACCTGGACGATAACTTCGGTGCCCTCAGCGACAACATCCTTGATATTGATGCGGCCACTGATTTCAGAGGGTTTCTTGGTAAAGTATTCTTTGGAGATTTCCTTGAGAGGAAGGAAACCATGGCGGTCGGCGCCAAAATTGACAAACGCGGCTTCGAGACTGGGCTCTATACGGGTGATACGCCCTTTATAGATATTGGCTTTTTTCTGGACCCTGGCCCTGTTTTCTATGTCCAGGTCATAAAGCCTCTGGCCATCGACCAGGGCTACACGCAACTCTTCTTTTTGAGTTGCATTGATCAGCATTCTTTTCATCTGCTTTCTACTGCTCCAAAACTGGAAAAGCAGGGCAGAGATACTTTATAAAGAGGATTAGCTTTGTCTTACAACCTATTGATAAATATCATAAAGTTGTGACAGAAATGAAGCTATGATGGGGTGAGCTTACTCCAAAGTGAAGTGAGACATACTTCTGCAGCACTGATCTGGTGTTGCCGGGCTGTGCTCCGACGGTGGTCCTGCCTGTCTTGTGGTTTACATTGCCCCGATCTGCTTTAGTCAGAAATCGGTGGCGGGGTACCTGCCAGGCAGTTCATGTTTCTTATCAGTTTTTGTGTAACTGCTGAATTTGGAGCCGATAAAAACCGGTCATCTCAAATATACAGTTATGCTGCAGACATTGTGTCTGCAAATTCTTCTATCCTTGTTTTTTGGCTCAGGCCAAAATGTTTGCAATTCTGCCTGTGGCCCTTGGGCCACCAATCAATTGCTATCAGTCTCCAGCCACCTTGCAGGTGGAATTATGTTCTTGGATTGAAGCTCCTGTAGGTCGATTCCTGCTGGGGACCATCTCTTCCTCCGGTCTAGCCGGTCACCAGTATTTCGCTGGTCCAGGTCCCCGGATTCTGATCCAGGCTTCTTTAGTATCTCTTACCCGACTTTTCGGGATTTATAAAATATGCCCCGAAGGGCTCGTCATTACTTTCGTTGCCGGCTTGATTGCAAGGCCCGGCCCTTGTTTCTCTTACTTTCTTAGAATTTTGCGTTTTATCCTGTTACTTTCTGCAGGTCTGGTATGTAGCCAGGACTGCAGTTATCTGAAATTCTCTATTCGGCGTGCCGGCTTATCCGGGTTACACGCTACGACAAAGTCCTTTTGCAGATATTTTCTATTCCCTGTTTTCACTCCTGTGTGACGGCTTTTATAGGCATGCCACGTACAGTAGGAAGGGCGAATATATCAGTAAAATTTAATATCTTCAATGATTTACAGTATTTTATTCCAGTAACTCAGAAGCACTCTCTTCATCACTGCATTTTGTTACATCACGTGCAGGTGAAAGCACTGTATACTGCGCAATTTTGAGCATGTGAATTTGTTTTGAACAGTACCCCTGCCAAAAGTCAGACTCCCGGATCAGGGGTCAGTTTTCTTGAAGTCACTGAGGTCCAGGCTGGTCAGCGCGTGGACAATTTCCTACTTGCTCGACTAAAAGGAGTGCCTAAATCGAGAATCTACCGGATCATAAGAAAGGGTGAAGTGCGGGTCAATAAAAAACGGGTTAAGCCGGATTACAAGATTTGTACAGGTGACCTGGTTCGTATCCCACCAGTTCGCATTGCCGAAAAACAGGACATGCTGCCGCCAGCAGTGGCATTGCAAACTGTGCTGAATGAGGCAATTCTCCTGGATGACCCCGATCTGATGGTGCTCAACAAGCCCTCAGGCCTGCCGGTACATGGGGGGACTGGTGTAAAAACAGCCCTGATTGAATCGTTGCGATATATGTATCCCGAACTGGAAGGTCTGGAACTGGTACACCGAATAGACAAGGGCACGTCTGGCTGCCTCCTGCTAAGCAAGAATAACCGTTCCTTGCAGCAACTAACTGATCAGTTTCGGCATGGTGGAGTCACCAAGACCTACTATGCGCTGGTTAATGGACACTGGCCTTCCCATATCAGGGAAGTCAATGCCGCACTGGAAAAGCATCAGCCACGCGGTGGTGAACGTTTTGTCAGTGTGTCTGAACAAGGCAAACCGGCTGTGACGCGCTTTGATGTACTTAAGGAATGCGCCGGGGCAACACTCATACAGGCCATGCCTGTTACCGGGCGCACCCACCAGATACGTGTCCATACAAGTCTTGCTGGTTGCCCGATAATCGGGGATGAAAAATACGCTTCCGACGAGGTTCTTGCAAAATACGCGACCTTGGGAATCAAGCGCCTTTGTCTGCATGCAGCACAGTTGAGCTTTACGCATCCGGGAAACGGCAGGAAAGTGACGCTTTCAGCCCCTTATGACAGGCAGTTTGAGGATGCTATCAGCATTCTTGCCAAAGCAGGGGATTGATTCCCTCGCTTCTTAACATGTCAACAAGAGCGATCATGGGCAGTCCAAGTAATGTGTTGTAATCGCGGCCTTCAAGGGCGTCGAAAAGCGTGATGCCTGCCGCTTCAACCTTGAAACAACCGGCACAGTCCAGGGGCCTGTCGCGTTTTATATAAGCCCTGATCTCCTGTTCCACCAGTTGTCTGAACTTGACCCTGAATGGCTCGGCCACACTGTTTTCCGACCGGGATCTGGTATTGATCAGGGCCAGGCCAGTACGAAATTCCAGCCATTTTCCACTGCACATCTTCAATTGTTTGACACCAGCTTCTTCAGTTCCCGGTTTACCCATGATAATGCCCCCGATTGAGCAGGCCTGGTCTGAACCAATTATCAGGCTATCCTCATGTCTGCTGGCTACTGCTCTGGCTTTTTCAAGGGCTAACCGGGTCACATATTCAGGCATGGTCTCACCCGGCATAGCGGTTTCATCGACTCCAGGATTGTCAGTCACAAAAGGAATACCGAGTTGTTCCAGAATCCTGGACCGATATGGGGAAGTAGATGCGAGCACGAGTTTCATAACAAACCAAGTATAATCAATAGCTTTGGACACAAAATCGCTAATTTTCTTTGACAGCGAGGGCCTTGATGCATATTATGCGCGCCTATGTCGATTGACCCGTTTCCAGAACGTGTTGCACCACGCAAATTGTGTCACGGAAATGGAACAATAAACAGCACCATACCTCTTGCAAAACTCCTGCGTTTGGGTGAGTACCTGAATGATAACCATGGCCAGGCAGAGGTTTTTTTAAGTTTCTCCAGAGATGAGTCAGGCCTTTGCGCACTGGCAGGGGAAGCAGCTGCAGATGTCAGGATGCTGTGCCAGCGATGTCTGGACACGGTGGATGTTCACCTGACAACCACGTTCAGGCTATATATCGCCGAAGACGAGGAAGACGCCGTCAGAATTGGGCAAAAAATGGCTGAGCATCATGACAACCTGGACTTAGTGGTATGTGATGATGGGAAACTTGAACTGATGACGGTTGTCGAGGATGAACTCATCATGAGTCTGCCAATAGTTGCAGCCCATGATGACCTTGCCTGCAGTGAAAAGCTCAATGTACTCCGGGAAAAGGCGGAAAAGGCTGTGAGTCAACAGGTCAATATCAAGGGACTGGATTCTCTGGAAGAGCTTAAAAAGGCGCTGACAAAAGAAAGCCGGGAGGAGTCAAAGCCGGATTCGAATAAAGAGGGCAATTAGCCCAGCATTGAATAGTTTATTACCGAGGTAAATAATCATGGCCGTACAAAAGAACAAAGTGACACGCTCCAAGCGTAACAAGCGCCGTACCCACGATTCGCTGAGCGCCACTACAATCTCTACTGACCAGGAAACCGGTGAAAGGCATCGCCGCCATCACATGACTCCTGATGGATTTTTCAAGGGCCGTCAGATTGTTCGCAACAGCGACGACTGACATGCCTGACCTGCAGTCATATGACTGTGAGTATCAGCGGTAAACTGAAAGCAGCTCCCTTGGGGCTGCTTTTTGCTTTATACGTGAAAAACTTTGCCAAGTTGCCAGTAGCGGATTTAAAAAAGGGGTTTAGACTATGCAGGCGGTTAAGACAGGATTCATATTTCCCGGCCAGGGTTCTCAGAAAGTAGGCATGCTCTCGGAACTGGCGGAGCAATTCGACTCCGTGCAGTCCACCTTTACCGAGGCCAGTGAGGTGCTCGGTTACGACCTCTGGAAACTCATCCAGGAAGGGCCTGCAGAGGAACTGTCGAAAACCCACATCACCCAGCCCGCCATTCTAACTTCATCTGTCGCAATCTGGCGGCTCTGGAATGAACAGGGAGGAGGCGCACCGGACCTGGTTGCCGGACACAGCCTGGGGGAATACTCAGCGCTTGTTTGTGCTGGTGTGCTGGCCTTCACTGATGCTGTCGGCCTGGTTCAGAAGCGGGGGCTCTATATGCAAAATGCGGTTCCCCTGGGTGTTGGCGCGATGGCAGCAATTGTCGGCCTGGAAGATGACAAGATCGTTGCAGCCTGTGATGAAGCCCGCCAGGGTGAGGAAGTAGCTGCTGTTAACTTTAATTCACCTGGGCAGGTCGTTATTGCCGGGCATACGGGTGCTGTAGCCAGAGCCGGGGATTTATGCAAGGCGGCAGGGGCCAAGCGGGCACTCCCACTACCGGTCAGTGCTCCTTTCCATTCCATCCTGATGAAACCTGCTGCAGAGCAATTTGCCACAGACCTTGAAGCGGTTGCGCTGAGCACGCCTGAAATACCTGTTATGCAAAATTTTGGGCTCGAAACACCTGAATCGCCTGACAGGATCAGGGAAAATCTGGTAAACCAGATATTCAATCCCGTGCCCTGGGTTGCCACGATCAATAAATTTGCCGATGCTGGGATTTCCAGAGTCCTGGAGATTGGTCCAGGTAAGGTTCTCAATGGCCTCAATAAACGTATTGTGCCAGAAATGGCTGTCCTTTCGATCAATGAAACTGCTGGACTGAACGACGCCCTTTCCCAGGAATAAACAGTGGAATACTCTATGAATGATGACACCCGGAAAATAGCAGTGGTCACTGGCGCTAGCCGTGGTATTGGCAAGGCAATCGCCCTGGAACTTGGCAAGAGCGCCATAATTCTGGGTACTGCTACGAGCCCGGAAGGGGCTGAGAAAATCACTGACTATCTCAAGGAAGCTGGTGTCAGCGGGAAAGGCTATTGCCTGGATGTCTCCTCTGAAACTTCAATACAGGACTTTGTCTCCGCTGTGCAGGCTGATTATGGGGCTCCCCAGATCCTTGTCAATAACGCCGGTATAACCCGTGACAACATTCTCATGCGGATGAAAGGCGATGAATGGGACCAGGTGATCAATACAAACCTGGGCTCGATATTTCGCATGTCAAAAGCCCTGGTTCGGGGCATGACGAAGTCCCGTTGGGGCAGGATTGTCAGTATAAGTTCGGTTGTCGGCTCAAGCGGCAATGTTGGGCAGTCGAATTATGCAGCAGCCAAGGCAGGGCTTGAGGGCTTTTCCAGAGCCCTGGCTATGGAAATAGGTTCTCGTGGCATTACCGTTAACTGTGTAGCACCAGGTTTTATTGATACGGATATGACCCGAGATCTTGGGGAAGACCAGACTGCGGCGCTGCTGGGTAAAATTCCAATGGGTCGTTATGGTCAGCCCGAAGAAATTGCCTCTGTTGTGTCATTTCTTGCGTCAGATCAAGCAGGATACATCACTGGTGAGACAATCCATGTCAACGGTGGAATGTATATGGGATAATTCCTGAATCTGCCAAATTAAATCACCTGTTTGGAAGTGTTTTTTTTAGGAAAAATAATCGGGTTTTTAAGATTACATAATTAATTAAGTTACGGTAAACTTCGCGGAATATCGGGAGGGGCCCGATTGACCAAAAGTGCTAAAAACATATTACACTGAATTTTTTAAAACAGAATTTGCAACAACCATTGTCTACCAGGAGCTAGGAAAATATGAGTAGCGTTGAAGAACGAGTCAAAAAGATTGTCGCTGAACAACTCGGAGTCAAAGAAGAAGAAGTGAACAGTGGATCATCTTTCGTTGAGGATCTGGGTGCAGACTCCCTCGATACAGTTGAACTGGTTATGGCACTGGAAGAAGAATTTGAAACTGAAATTCCTGATGAAGAAGCCGAAAAAATTACAACTGTTCAGTTAGCGATCGATTACGTTAACGAGCATCTGTAAGACAAATACGTTAACCGTATTACAAAGCTACTTCCGGATTACCGGAAGTAGCTTTTTTATTGTCTGGCATATTTGCAGGCCGATGTGGCGATTTTGGCCTGCCTGTACCATGTTCACTTCCTGAATTATTCAGTATAGTTAGTCGCCGAACAAACAGTTCCAGAGGGTTTACCGTTGTCGAGAAGAAGAGTTGTCGTTACTGGTATGGGGGCGCTGACCCCACTGGGAAATAACGTAGAAGATACCTGGAAAGGACTCAAGGAAGGTAGAAGCGGCATCAGTGCCATTGAGGAATTCGATGCTTCAGCTTACAGCACCCGTTTTGGTGGTGTAATCAGGGATTTTGATGTCGAACAATACATGCCTCTCAAGGAAGCCAGGCGGATGGATGCCTTCCTTCATTATGGTGTTGCCGCAGGAAAGCAGGCCATGGCCGATTCCGGGCTTTCAGAGGATGATTATCCTCCTCTCCGAATTGGTGTGGCTATCGGTTCAGGTATCGGTGGTATTTCCAATATCGAAAATACTGTCGAACTGATCAACAAAAGCGGCCCAAGAAAAATTTCCCCGTTCTTCGTACCAGGCTCTATTGTCAATATGGTGTCAGGCACCCTGTCCATAGAATTCAATTTACAGGGACCAAACCTGGCCATTGCGACCGCATGTACTACTGGTACTCATTGTATCGGCCTGGCTGCCAGAATGATTGCTTTTGGTGATGCAGATGCAATGCTTGCCGGTGGTGCTGAAAAACCGATCTCCAAGGCAGGCCTGGGCGGTTTCTGTGCTGCAAGAGCATTGTCAACCCGCAATGATAATCCGGAAGAAGCCAGTCGTCCTTGGGATGCCGATCGTGATGGCTTTGTCCTTAGCGACGGCGCAGGTGTTGTCGTCCTGGAAGAATTTGAAGCAGCACGTAAAAGGGGGGCGAGCATCTACGCTGAAGTGACCGGTTTTGGCATGAGTGGTGATGCCTTCCATATTACATCGCCTTCACAGAGTGGTAACGGTGCTGCAGCCTGTATGAAAAATGCCCTGAATGATGCTGGCTTTAATCCTGACCAGGTCCAGTACATCAATGCCCATGGCACCTCGACCCAGGCTGGGGATCTAGCTGAGACCATGGCGATAAAGCAGGTGTTTGGTGGCGATGGCGGCAATGTGGCAGTAAGTTCAATCAAATCCATGATCGGTCACTCCCTTGGAGCAACCGGTGCCGTTGAAGCAATATTTTCCATCAAAAGTATGCTGGAAAATGTAATACCTCCGACCATCAATCTGGATGAACCCGGAGAGGGCTGTGACCTCGATTATGTGCCTGGTTCGGCCAGGGAGACATCCATTGATGCTGTTATGAGCAATTCATTCGGGTTCGGTGGAACCAACGGCAGTCTGATTCTTTCCAGGGTTTAGGAATCCATGCTGGTTAATGGACAAGTCCAGGACATGGTGCAAATCGGCGACCGTGGGCTTGCCTATGGTGACGGCCTTTTTGAAACTGTCCGTTTGCACCAGGCTATTCCTGTGTTACTTACCGAACATCTGGACAGAATGGAAAAGGGGGCATCAACCCTGAAAATTCCTTTTGACCGTCAATTGATGGAAAAAGAAATTGCTGTTCTGGCAACTGAATTCCCCCGGGAGGGTGTGCTGAAAGTCATGCTGACCAGGGGATCAGGAGGGCGTGGATATCGACCGGGCGAACAGTGCGAGCCTTCACGGATCATAACGCTTCATGCCCTGCCTGAATATGCCAACCAGGCCTCAGGTATTCGAACGTTTATTTGCAAACAGCGACTGGCTGACCAGCCTGCGATTGCCGGTCTCAAACACCTCAATCGCCTGGAGCAGGTGCTGGCCTCCATGGAATGGCCTGATAGCACCTTTGATGAAGGCCTGATGCTGGATATGCACGATAACATCAAGGAAGGAACCAGAAGTAACCTGTTCTGGGTTGAATCAGGCCAATTGATGACGCCCACCCTTGAGGATTGTGGTGTTGCAGGCATACTGCGTGATTACCTGCTCAACAGTATGCCCGGGAGTAGCGAAGAGCCCGAGAGTCCCCTGGAACGCCTCGCACAGGCCGATGAGGTTTTTGTCTGTAACAGTGTTTTTGGTATTTGGCCTGTAAACTGTATTAGCCATTCTGCAGGCCAGGCAAACTTCAGACCTGCTGGCGGTAAGGGCACTATGACCGGAGACGCCAGGCAACTTTTCGACAAGGTTCTCGCCGCCAGTGAAATTTGATATCAGCAGCAGGAAATCCCGCTTTCTCCTCTGGGGCTATATCTTGCTGGCAACCTTCCTGTTGCGCAGTGTTTTCTTTTTCCAGCATATTAACTCCCCATTGTCTCTGCATACCCCTGTAACAATAGAAGTGAGTTCCGGCACGACCTTCAATTCTCTGGTCACACGTCTGGCTGATCAGGATATTATTACCAGTCCACTTGACGTCCGCTTCTATGGGAGAATGACGGGCCTGGCGGATGATATCAGGGCAGGGGATTACAGGCTCCAGCCCGGTATGAATGCCCGGGACCTGCTCATGAAACTGGTAGCGGGAGATACCATACTCTATCAACTTGTCATTGTTGAGGGATGGAACCTGCAACAGGCTCTGGCGGCTATACAGGCAAATGAGTTCATTGAGACCACCTTTGACCGAACGGACAAGGCGACTCTCCAGGCATTGTTCAATACGGATTTTTATCCGGAGGGACTGCTTTTCCCGGACACGTATCATTTTGAACGGGGCACCTCCGATCGGGAAATTCTGTCCCGGGCCAGTACTTTGATGACACGGGTACTAGAAGAGGAATGGAGCAGCCGAGATGTTGGACTGCCTTATGATACTTCCTATGAAGCGCTCGTAATGGCCTCTATTGTGGAGAAGGAGACAGGACTGGCATCGGAACGTCAGCAGATTGCGGGTGTCTTTGTTCGGCGTCTTCAGCAACGTATGCGCCTGCAGACTGATCCTACTGTTATCTACGGACTTGGAGAGTCTTTTGACGGTGATCTTACACGGGCTGACCTGAGAGCACCGTCGCCTTATAACACCTACCTGATTAACGGCCTGCCACCGACTCCCATTGCTTTGCCTGGCAGGGCTGCCATCCATGCAACCATGCATCCAGATGACAGTGATACACTCTACTTTGTTGCCCGGGGAGATGGCGGGCATTATTTTTCCAGCACGCTTGAGGAACATCAGGCGGCTGTTGATCAGTATCAGCTGGGTAACTGACACCAATGTCCAATGATGTAAATACAAGCAAGGCAGGATTTATCGTTCTCGAAGGAGTTGATGGTGCCGGCAAGGGGGTCCAGAGCAGACAACTGCTCGCTGCAATGCAGCAGGCAGGACTTGATGTCATTCTTACCCGTGAACCCGGTGGCTCTGAAGGGGCAGAAGAAATTCGTCGCCTGGTAGTGGAAGGGGATGCGGGCCGCTGGGATGATATGACCGAACTCCTGTTGATTTATGCTGCGCGGCGCTCACATATGGTGGAAACGATTCTTCCGGCATTGAAGAACGGCACCTGGGTAATTTCAGATCGCTTTGCAGACTCATCCCGGGCATTCCAGGGGGTGGCCGGAAATCTTGGCCTTGAAACTGTGGAAAGCATTCATTCAAGAGTCGTAGGTGATTTTGTACCTGATCTGACCCTGATTCTTGACCTTGACCCATCACTCTCATTACAGAGGGCTGAAACTCGTGGGGGAGCTGAGGACCGCTTTGAGCAAAAGGGACTGGCCTATCAGCAACGTGTCAGAGATGGATTCAGGCAACTGGCGGAACAGACACCGTCAACCAGAAAGCTTATCGATGCTTCCGGCACTATTGCCCAGGTAAACGGCCTGATACTGGACCAGGTAAACCATCATTTCGGGCTTTCTCTGTCCACGACTGTTTATGTCGAAACCGAGACAACCGGGGGCAGCCAGTAATGAGTGAACACTCCACTGAATTATTGCCATGGTTATCTCCAACCTTTGAGCAGCTTGCATCACTGGCTGGCAAAGGCAAGCTGGCACATGCCTATCTGCTGGGCGGGCAGGAAGGGCTCGGTAAACTGGAGCTGGCCAGGCACTTTGGGCACTATCTACTATGCAACGCACCGGTTGCTAATCAAGCCTGTGGTCAGTGCCGTGAATGCCAGTTGTTACTGGCCGGCACCCATCCTGACCTGAAAATGATCCAGCCGGAAGAATCTGCCGGCATTCGAATTGACCAGATCAGGGGGACTATCGACTTTGCAGTACAAACCTCCCAGAGAGGCGGTTATAAAGTAGTTATCATCAATCCTGCAGAGTCAATGAATATCAACAGTGCCAATGCCCTGCTCAAGGTGTTGGAAGAGCCTTCGGCCAACACCTTGCTTTTACTTATCTCTCATCGGCCAGCTCTCCTGATGGCCACTATCCGTAGCCGTTGTCACCTGATCAAGTTCAACAGACCTCATGAACGTGATGTTATTCCGTGGCTTGAGTCAAAAAATATTCGGGCATCAGCCAGGGAATTGCTGCGCATGGCTGGCAATGTGCCTTTACGGGCCCTTCACTATGCCGATGAGGATGCGCTGCATGACAGGAACGTATTACATCGAATCATGCTTTTACTGTTGCAGGGAAAACTGAATATTGCTGATGCTGCAGCCGAATGTGAGAAATTCAGCCTGGAAGAAAATCTTGAGAGTATGCTGCTTTGCGTATCAGATATTCTTGCATACAACCAGGGGGCAAGCACCTCGGTCACTCTCAATGATCATGATCTTCAACAGTTATCGGTATTTTTCCAGATGCCGACTACAATAAAGGCACTACACAGCTTTTCTGATGAAGTCCTGGCAGCAAGACGGGCTAGCAGGAGCAGGGCTAATCCCAATGCCCAACTGTTGCTGGAATCTCTTTTTCACCATTGGGCTGGCACTGGGAGAAGTTCAAGACGCGTAGAACAGGCCTGAAAAATCAGGTTGCCATTTCACAGCTGCAGGGAGGCAGTACCATGACCCATTTGAATGCCGGATTAAGGCGGCGAAACAGTTTTCTATATTTTCATATTGAGACTCTAGAAACATTGGCCCGTCTCTATATGCCCTTCATACGATCGGGGGCTTTGTGTGTTCCTACCACAGATCACTTGTCTATAGGTGACAAGGCATTCCTGCTTATCCGTTTTATGCATGAGCAATTGCCCTCGCCAGTTTGTGCCACTGTCATCTGGGTGACACAAGCGCAGAGGTCGCCCGATAAATACGCCGCTCACATACAGACAGGGATAGGGCTGGCCTTGCGTAACGATGAGGGCCAGCAAATCAGGCGCAAGATCGAGGATTACCTGTCCGGCCATGACCGAAATGTGCAGCAGGCAGGATTCTGCGGCGGATATGTCACGAAAAGGCTTGGTGAAACCGGAATTTGAAGGTCAGAGCCATGCCTGATATGAAGTGTTTAGCAAGTATGATGATCAATAACCGGCAACACCACCCACGATACGTGGGTCCGAGACACCTTCTATATAGTCTTCGCTCACCAGAATGGAGTTGGCTTCTCCAATATAACGTCTGGATGGATTAAGGCCCTTATGCCCCATGCTCTCCAGCGCCCGGGCAACCTCATCAGAGATTGCTCCTTCCTCATACCGGATCATATCTGGTTGCCATTGATGAGTCAGACGGGGACTGGTAACCGCGTCTTCCAGGGCCATACCATGATCAATTACATTGACGATTACCTGGAGTACCGTGTTAATGATCGAAGAGCCACCAGGGGAACCGGTAATCAAAACAGGTTTCGAATTTCGGGAAATAATTGTCGGTGACATGGAGCTCATCATTCGCTTTCCCGGCGCAATTTCATTCACATGAGTGGCTGTCACGCTGGTGACAAAGTCATCCATTTCATTGTTCAGGAGAAAACCTGCGCCTTCGACCACAATCTTGTTTCCGTAGGAGCTGTTTAGTGTTGTCGTAATGGAAACAGCATTGCCCTGGCTGTCAATGACTGAATAATGGGTAGTATTGGGGCTTTCATCGGGAAGCTGGCTGGCATTTATGAGGGAGCTGTCGCCAGACTTGTCCATCGTGAAGTTTTCAAAGCGCTGGCGCGCATAGGTTTTTGAGGTCAGCAGTGAAGCAGGAATATCGGAAAAATCAGGGTCTCCAAGGTGAACCGCACGGTCAGCATAAGCGCGTCGTTGGGCTTCAACCATCAGATGGATTGCTTCCTTGCTTCCCCAGCCGTACTCAGCCACATTAAAAGGCTCCATCATATTGAGCATTTGCACGATAAGAATACCACCGGAGGAAGGTGGGCCCATGGACCAGATATCATACCCGCGGTAATTGCCGTGGATCGCTTGTCTCCAGACGGGTTCGTAGGATTCGAGATCATTATGGGAAATCACACCACCATTTTTGTCCATATCACTGACAATCATGTCCGCGACCGGACCTTTATAGAATCCATCCCGGCCATGCTCAGATATTGACCTAAGTGTTTCTGCCAGTAAAGGCTGCTGCCAAAGGTCGCCAGCATTATAGGGTTTGCCATCACGGGAAAATTTGCGCAGCGAGGCAGGATATTGCCTGAAAGTACGAAAGTGGCTTCGAAATTGCCCGGCGATGTCATTGTTGAGAATGAACCCTTCTTCAGCCAGCCTTATTGCAGGTGCAAGAACAGTCTCACGCGGCATGGTCCCGAATCGATCTAGCGCTTCCAGCATGCCAGCAACTGAACCAGGAACCCCTGATGCTAGCCGGCTGTTACGGGAAAGATTCCGGTCGGCGTTGCCATCAGCGCCCAGATACATGTCCCGGTTTGCTGCTGCCGGGGCTTTTTCCCTGAAATCCAGTGTAATGACCTCACCATCGGCGTCATGGAAAACCATGAAACCACCACCACCCAGATTGCCAGCAGAGGGATAGGTGACCGCCAGGGCAAAGCCTGTAGCCACGGCCGCATCAATCGCGTTGCCTCCCTGTTCCAGGATTTCTCGCCCCACTTCTGATGCAATATCCGAGCGGGTAGAGACCATGCCATGGCTGACACGCATGGTTTCCCCGAAAACAGCGCTATAAGGAAGAGCAAAAATAACGATGAGGGACAAAAGGCGTTTCACGAAATTAATCCTTGGCATTTGAATAAATATTGTGAGTAATTAAGTTGATTGGCTTTCAGGCGTTGCTACAAGAAGTCTTCCAAAGGTGTTTGGCAAGTTAATCAGGCGACTATGTTTCGAAATGTGAGATTCAGTCTGCTGCCTGTAACACCGGATTGTTTAGGTGCCTGATGTTGCCAATTTTGCTGGATTCCCCGGCCCATGACAAGCAGGCTGCCATGTCCAAGCTCGCAGACGGATTTGACACCGGTTTTGCGGTGTTTGAGCTCAAATTTCCGAGCTTCTCCCAGGCTGAGGGAGGCAATGACAGGATCTGGTCCAAGTTCTGGTTCATCATCACTGTGCCAGGAAACGCTGTCATGACCATTCCGGTAGTGGTTGAGCAGGACGCAATTAAAGGGTTCTCCTGTGACATCCTCAACCATGGAACGCAGTTCATGCAGAGTTGGCGTCCAGGGGAGGGGGGCAAGCATCAGGCCGGAATATCCATAACGGCACTCCCTGTTACCATACCAGGCCTGCAACCTGGGCACGGGTACACGTCTTCCCCCAAACACCAGGTGATCCTGTTGCCAGGGCGTTTCTTTAAGGAGCGATTCCAGTACCCGATGGCCTGCCAATTCAGCGAGAAAAGCAGGGTAATAATGTAGCTCGGCATCCGGGAGCCTGATAATTTCAGCGCTTTGTGTATTTTCGTCGAGGAAAAGGCTGGGTTGCATAGTCTTGCCAGTTATCTGTAATTCAAAGGATTGCCCGAATAGACTGGCTGTATTGATTGGAGTCCAGGAGTTGCAGACTGGCGAAATTTCAGCCTAGCAGTTCCAGAAGCGCCTTTTTCTTGTCTTCGGGTAGGTTTTCCAGACGACGGGTCAACTCTTCATCAGCAATACGTTCACTGTCCTTATGCTCGGTGTACTGTTGCAGGGTTTCTCCAGATACTGCTTCAACGCTGTCGTCCATCAGGTTCTGCTGAATATGATTCTCCAGTACCATGATGATCTCCGAATTCATACTTCGGCGGCTCTGTTCTGATAGGTTTTTGATCTTGTTACGAAGCCCCTGGGGAAGGCGAATAACAAATTTCTCGACTACTGAGGGGGTCTGACCGCCCGTTGAACCCTGTTGCTCCCTGTTTTCCTGTTTTTCGTTAGTGAAATCAGCCATGTTCCGTTGCCTTTATGTCCGTGTTTTAAAGATTTGGTTGAACAAGTCAGTGATAAATAATAAACCTTTCAAATCAAAATAGGTATTTTTTGTTGTCATGACTATGGGATTTGACAGAGATACCGGTTAGCCTTGTCCGCAAAACCGCCAGGCGCCCACCAAGGTGTCTGGTAATTGAAAAACCTAATGGGAATATCAGATGTTTGATTTTGATCTATTCGTTATTGGAGCCGGTTCCGGTGGTGTCAGGGCAGCCAGGATGTCTGCAGGTCATGGTGCCCGGGTCGGCATTGCTGAAGACCGGTATATGGGTGGCACATGTGTCAATGTCGGGTGTGTACCCAAGAAACTCTATACCTATGCCTCACACTTTCGTTACGACTGTGAAGACAGCAAGGGCTTTGGCTGGCAATCCAGTATACCGGCCTTTGACTGGGCAACATTGCGTGACAACAAGACAGCTGAAATCAGTCGACTTAATGGTATTTATAACTCTCTCCTGGATAATTCAGGTGTTACTGTTTTTGATGGTAGGGCACGCATCTGTGATTCCAACACAGTGGAAGTGGCGGGAAAGACAATCACCGCCGAGAAACTTCTGATAGCTACAGGAGGATGGCCTTTCGTCCCCGAATTCCCCGGTAATGAGTTTGTCGTAACATCCAACGAAGTATTCGATTTACCTGCATTCCCCGAGCGTGTTCTGGTTGTGGGAGGGGGGTATATAGCCCTGGAGTTTGCCGGTATTTTTGCCGGATTGGGGGCTAAAACATCCCTTTCTTACCGTGGAGAGATCCCCCTTAAACAATTTGACAAGGATATTCGGGAGCATCTGTTTAAGGAGTGCCAGCGGCATATCACCATGTTGATGAACAGTAATGTCAAAAAAATAACCAAGGATAACAATGTATTGCATGTGAATTTTGAAGATGGCAGCAGTCATGAGTTTGATTGTGTTCTGTATGCCACCGGTAGAAAGCCCAATACGGAAGGATTGGGGCTGGAAAATACACAAGTGCAGACCAACAGCAATGGCACCTTGGTTGTCGATGACTTCTTTGAAACCACAGAACCGGGCATCTACGCACTCGGCGATGTAGTAGGGCATGCACCTCTCACACCAATTGCAACGGCTGAAGCAATGATCCTGTCCTCAAACCTGTTCAGGGGCACGCGCGATATTATGAACTATGATCTTGTTCCCACGGCTGTTTTCAGCCATCCCAATGTAGGCACTGTTGGTCTGAGCGAGGAACAAGCCTCAGCCCAGAATCCGGATGTCGTTATATATGAAAGCGAATTCAGGCATTTGAAGCATACTCTGTCCGGTAATCAGGAACGTACTTACATGAAACTCGTCGTTGATGGTAAAACAGACCGGGTTCTCGGGATGCACATGGTGGGAGCTGATGCAGGAGAAATCATCCAGGGTTTTGCTGCCGCCATGCAGGCCGGCATTACAAAATCCCAACTGGATAAAACCGTGGGTATTCACCCAACCGCCGCAGAAGAATTCGTTACCATGAGACAGGCCAGGACCTGATTCACACAATTATATCCATTGGCTGGGATAGGGTAATTTACATCCATTACTATTTCCGGTAATCTTTATTACCGGAAATAGGGGTATGAGGCAGAACGTGCTGACAATTAATGAATATAAAGCCCTAACAATAAGTTACCGTATATAGCTAGATTAAGTATAAGGATTAAATTCTAGTTGTGAGTTGAAAAACTGCCTGTAGCCTGATGCTGCCATCAGCACACTTAATACAAAAATAATCCATTTGAACTGATGATGCGATGACAAAACCCCCGGTACCTTTTTTCGATACGCTTGATGAAATGCCAAATCCGTACAAGCAACCAATACGATCGGTCAGGCACCTGCTTGATGGAGAGCCGGAATATGCAATTGATGATTACCAGCTTGCCAGTGAGTTCCTGTATTCCTACCGAGGCAGCCCGGATACATTTTCCACTTACAGGCGTGAGATCGAGCATTTCCTGCACTGGTGCTGGTTAGTAGCCAGTAAATCGCTCAAAACAGTGCGTCGCGAAGATATAGAGGCCTATATCGAGTTTGCCAAAAATCCACCCAGGGAATGGATTGGCTCCAAAAATGTTGCCAGGTTTATGATGAAAAACGGTGACAGGGTACCCAATCCGGAATGGCGCCCCTATGTCATTCAGGGAAAAAGTGCACAATCCCCCTATTTTCTCTCACAAAGCGGCATCCAGAGCATCTTTGCGGTACTTAGCAGTTTCTGTAATTTCCTGATCCAGGAAGAATACCTGGAATTCAATCCAGTGGCCCAGATCCGCCAGAAAGGCAAATTCTTGCGCAAAACTCAGGCCAGTAAGCCAATTCGCAGACTTTCACAGCTGCAGTGGACGTATATCCTTGAAACTGCAGAGAAAATGGCAAAAAAGGATACGCTCCATGAGCGCACCTTATTTATCATGAATGCGCTTTTTGGCATGTATTTGCGCATTTCTGAACTTGTTGAAACAGAGCGCTGGAGCCCGAAAATGGGCGATTTTGAACGTGATCTCGAGGGGAACTGGTGGTTCAGGACCGTGGGAAAAGGGAATAAGGAACGTCAGATCTCAGTCAGTGATGACATGATTGAAGCGTTAAAACGCTATCGCCGGGCAAGGGGGCTCCCCGACCTGCCCTCACCTGGTGAATACACGCCCCTGGTTCACAAAGCACGTGGCCAGGGAAATATCACCAGTACCCGCCAGATACGCGGTATTGTGCAGGTTTGTTTCGACCAGGCAGAACTGGCTATGCGAGCAGAAGGTTTTAATGAAGAGGCAGACCAGCTCAAGGCGGCAACTGTTCACTGGCTCCGGCATACCGGGATATCGGAAGATGTGAAACACAGGCCTCGCGAACATGTCCGTGATGATGCCGGACATGGCTCCAGTGCCATCACCGACCGTTATATTGACGTCCAGTTGACAGAACGACACGCTTCAGCCAGAAAGAAAAGAATAAAACCCGACTGAATACTGTCAAACAATCAGGGACTGGTTTTGTATTTTGACGCCCTGAGCGTCTGTTACCATTTTTTTGCCCAATTTCTTCTTTATGATAGTAAGATGAATACTGCTGATTTATCAGGCAGATGTAACATTTGTATAGAAACGCCCTCAACGTGAATGCCGGAAAGCCGAACATCACACGATTGCGTATAACTTACGGAAAACATGAAGATAAACAGAGCAACCCCTGGTTTGACAGGGTAAACAACGGCATAGACAGAGTTATGGATTATTTAGGTATTATGAAACATTCAGGTTTGAAGTCCCTTTCCACCTCAATTATGACGGTGGCGCTGTCAGTATTAGTGACGGCCAATACCGCTCATGCGCAACAGCCACTATATCTGCCTGGCGAAATTCCTCTCGACAAGAATGCAATTTATGTGGAGTTAACGCCCGAACCTGAATATGGGGAAATTACCCAGAACATCATTCGCCAACTGACGCGAAATCATTACGCCGAAATTGTGTTCGATGACACGTTTTCCAGTGAAATGCTGGACAGCTTCATAGAGACCCTTGATGGCGCCCGCATGTATTTTACCCAGGACGATATCAATGAGTTTGAAACTTACCGAACCCGACTGGATGATCTGCTTACAGACGGTGATGTCGGCTTCGGGTACCTTATTTTCAATCGATACCGTGAACGACTCATGGAACGCCTGATTTACTCACTCAAACGTATTGAAGAAGATCCTTCAGAATTCGACTTCACGCTGGATGAGCACATCATTGTGGACCGTTCTGAAGAGCCCTGGCCTGCCAGTGAATCTGACCTGACTGAAATCTGGCGTAAAAGGGTCAAGAGCAACGTTCTTTCAATGAAACTGGATGACGACGAAAAGGCCCTGGCTGATATCAGGGAAGAACTGAGTGACCGGTACCGCTCCCAGTTGAGCCAGGTGCTGAAGACCAATGGCCTGGATGTCTATCAGCGTTACATGGATGCCATGACCACAACCTTTGATCCTCATACCCAGTATTACGCTCCTCGCGCGGCTGAGAACTTCAATATGAGCATGCGCCTTTCCCTGGAAGGCATTGGTGCGGTACTCACAACTGAGGACGAATATACGAAAGTGGTCAGTATAGTCAGTGGTGGACCGGCAGACATGGGAGGAGAGCTTCAGCCTTCTGACCGCATATCGGCTGTCGCCCAGGGTGATATGCCTTTTGTAGATGTGGTGGGTTGGCGAGTCGACGATGTCGTCCAGCTGATCCGTGGCGAAAAAGGCTCTGTGGTGAGATTGAATGTGATCCCCGCCTCCTCCGAATCCGGTCTGGAAAGCAAAGTAATCAGCATCACCCGTGACACTGTAAAATTAGAAGAGCAGTCTGCTGCCAAAGAGATTGTGGAGGTAACCTATAACGGTGAAGTCCATAAAATTGGCGTTATTGAACTGCCAACTTTCTATATAGACTTTGAGGCTCTCCAGCGCCGTGATCCTGATTATCGAAGCAGCACACGCGATGTACGAGTCCTGCTTGAAGAATTGAAGGCAGAAGGCGTTGAAGCCGTTGTTGTTGATTTGCGTCGCAATGGCGGAGGGTCATTAAGTGAAGCCAACTCACTGGTTGGACTGTTTATCCGCCGGGGGCCAACTGTCCAGGTCAGGGATGCTGATGGCAACAATATCGTCCAGGGCGACCCTGACCCAGAAGTTGTGTATGACGGCCCCCTGGCCGTACTCGTGAACAGGCTGAGTGCATCCGCCTCCGAGATTTTTGCCGGTGCCATCCAGGATTACCAGCGAGGAGTCGTTCTTGGTAGCCAGACATTTGGTAAAGGCACCGTGCAGGAACTCATTCCCCTTGGTGATGGACAGATGAAAATTACTCGAGCCAAGTTCTATCGTATTTCCGGTGAGAGCACCCAGCATAAAGGAGTGACACCTGATATTGTTTTCCCTGATCTATACGACACGGCTGAGGATATAGGTGAGAGTGCCCTGCCTACAGCCCTTCCCTGGGACACTATCGAAGCCAATTACTATCAACCCTATAATGACCTGAAAGCGATATTGCCCTCACTGGTGACTCGGCATGAAGAAAGGCTTGCGGACAATCCCGACTTCAACTTCATTGAAGCCCAGATTCAACGCGCGCTTGAAAACAGGGAAGAAAACCAGCTCAGCCTGAACGAACAGGAACTGCTTGCAGAACGTGAGGAAGCTGATCAATGGCGTCTCGAAATAACCAACGCGAGGAGAATTGCCAAGGGGCAGGAACCCTATGAATCCGTAGAAGCAATGGATGATGATAATGATACTGAAGAAGAAGTCGCCCTGAATAATGCAGGCATTGATCCTGTGGAAAAAGATGAACTGATGACAGAAGAAGATGACAATGCAGATCCCTACCTGGTGGAAAGTGGCAAGATCCTGCTGGATATGATCGGACTGCAAGAAGCGGAAGTAAGGCTTGCTGCCAGACAATAAGGGGCATTATTTCTGGATACTGAAAAAAACCGGCTTTAGGCCGGTTTTTTGATTCTCAAGTAGGGAAAGAGATTGATTCGACGGCAGGCGACGGCCCCTTCGGGCGCGTTTGAAAACGCGCACCCTGCGTGATCCACATGCATTCGCTTGTCGAACTGGGGGCTAATGAGGTTCAGCCGAACCCGAAAACAAAAAACCCGGCACAAGGCCGGGCTTTTGATTCTGGCGGAGGGGGAGAGATTCGAACTCTCGATAGGCTATTAACCTATGCCGGTTTTCAAGACCGGTGCATTCAACCGCTCTGCCACCCCTCCATGAAAGGGGTGCATCTTACCTTAATCACCGGCGCAGTCAACCGGAAACCGCAACTTGTTCCCAAGTGAAATTTCTTGCTTTTAAGGGCGGTCCAAGTATGATGAAAGCGTTGATTTACGTGGGTTTTACCCCATATATACATTAGTGTGTTACATACAAATCTAACGGAGATAAAGAATGAGCGATTATGGTTTCAGGACTCAAGGACATTACGCTGTCGGTACCCGTAGCCAGGAACAAGTTCTTGCCACAAACAAGGTCCTCAAGAACACCTATCTGCTGTTGTCCATGACATTGTTGTTCAGTGCCGTGACGGCTTTTGGAGGAATGTTTGTCCAGTTGCCCCCCATGATGCACTGGATCCTCTTTGCTGTCAGTTTCGGTCTGCTGTTCTGGGTGAATTCAGCTGCAGACTCCGCTATGGGAATTGTTGCTGTTTTCGCCTTTACCGGATTAATGGGCTTTATTCTTGGTCCCATGCTGAGTTTTTACATGACAGCCATTCCAAATGGGCCGACAATAGTCATGCAGGCACTGGGTGGAACAGGCCTGATTTTCCTCACACTTTCAGGGTATGTGCTAACCACGCGCAAGGACTTCAGTTTTATGCGGGGGTTCCTTTTTACTGGCCTGATTGTGATGATCGTAGCGATGCTGGCTAATATTTTCCTGCAGATGCCGGCACTTTCACTGGCAATTTCATCTGCAGCTATCCTGATATTTTCGGGTCTGATCCTGTTTGATACCAGCCGCATCATTCATGGCGGGGAAACGAACTACATCAGGGCAACCGTCAGTCTTTACCTGGACATATATAACCTCTTTATCCATCTGCTACACCTGCTGGCAGTATTGTCCGGCAGTCGTGACTGACAGATCCCGGGTGTGTGATTTTGAAGCCCTGCATTTTATGTAGGGCTTTTTTATTTAAGACTGTCATAAACTCTGACCTGCTATGAAGTTTTCACTGGTTATTTACGGAGCTCCATGGACATCGCCATCGGCTTTGTCAGCGTTGCACTTTGCCGAATCAGTAATTGCTTCAGGCCATCAAATATTTCGCCTGTTTTTCTACCAGGACGGCGTTTTTAACGCCAGTCTTGCAGCTGTCCCGCCCCAGGATGAAACTGACATCCCTGCCCGATGGGAAACTCTTATCAAGAACCATGATCTGGATGCCGTTGTATGCGCCACCTCGGCAGTCAGGCGTGGGATCCTGGATGTGAGTGAAGCTGACCGTTATGACAAAGAGGCCGCTACCTTGCGCTACGGCTTCACAATAAGCGGGCTTGGACAGTTGATAGATGCTATCCAGGAAGCTGACCGTGTCATACATTTTGTGGAGTAGGAGTCATTGTCATGGATAACATTTCCTATCTGCTTCTCGTCCGTTCCAGCCCCTACGGTAGTGCCAGAGCAAGAGCTGCAATCGATATTGCCCTGACTGCTGCGGCCTTTGAGCAGGCTGTCACCGTTGTATTTCTTGATGAGGGAGTTTTGCAGTTATTCGATGGTCAGGAAACTGACATTGCCGAGCTGAAAAATATAAGCCAGATGATCCCTGCCCTCCCTCTTTACGAAGTGAAAGCCCTTTGTGTTCATCTCCCGTCCGCTGAGAAATTTGGCCTCGATGTTGCTGGGCTGGCAGAAATAACTCCACTGGATGATGCTGGTCTGACCCGCCTCACAAGGGAACACGATCAGGTATTGGTGTTCTGATGATCCTGCACACCGTAAACAAAACTGAAGTCCTTGAAAGATGCCTTGCTCTGGTGAGCGAAGGTGACACTGTCCTTTTGATAGAAGATGGTGTTTACGCTTCCCTGGAGGCTCCTTCTACGGCATCCACATGGGCATCAGTTGATCCGGCAGTCTCATGGCGTGTACTTGAAACCGATTTGGCAGCCAGGGGGATTTCTGACAAAATGCGTGCCCCTTTTGAAGCAGTCTCACAGGCACAGTTTATTGACCTGACTCTGGCGCATGAGAAGGTAATCAGCTGGGGGTAATTCCCCCTGTGACAACCCGTATATCGAGAGTAAAACTACCCAACCATGACTCAGACCCTCGTCATTGCTGACAGGATAATTGCCCTGGACAAGGAAGGTTACCTTGAGAATATTCATGACTGGACACCCGAGGTCGCAGAATCTATTGCACAGAGAGAGTGCCTTGAGTTAACACAGGCTCACTGGGAAGTGATCAATCTCTTGAGGGATTTTTACAAAACTCATGGACTTTCCCCGATGATGAGGATTCTGGTCAAACAGATGAAAACAGTCTATGGGGATGAAAAAGGCAGCAGCATTTACCTGATGCGGCTTTTTCCCGAGTATCCGGCATTAATTGCAAGTAAAATAGCCGGATTACCTAGACCGACAAATTGCCCTTGAGAAACGATTCAGCAAAACAGGCAGACAGACCCTACACCGTCTTTTCTTTGCCCTATGAGAATACACCCTATCCGCTTTATAAAAAGCTGCGGCACTTGCCCCTGCCTGTGTTACTGGCCAGTGGAAATGATCGGCAACGCAAGGATACCCGTTTCGAAATTCTTTCTGCCTGCCCTGATGCGGTATTGAAAACCGACGGGACGACGACCCGTATTGAATCGTCTATAAATGGCACCAGGGTGGTTGATGGCCATCCTCTGGATATTCTTGCAGAGGAATTCCCCCTCGACCCGCAAATCAGCGCGGAAGCTGACTTGCCGTTCACTGGTGGTGCCATTGGCTATTTTGGCTATGAGCTGCTTCACCCGTGGTATCGCATTGACAGGAATCATCCAGGGGATGTCTCCCTTCCTGATATGTTGGTGGGACTCTACTCCTGGTCCATCATAATCGATCATGAACTGCACAAATGCTCCCTTGTATTTAGGGATAACTGCCTGCAGGAGACCCGTGAGACTGTCCTGTCCGCCCTGGACAGTGAAAACGAAAAAAGTCCGGGCAACTTTTCTCTGCAAAGTGATTTCGAATCGAACTTTTCCCGGGAGGCTTACCAGCAGGCCTACCAGAAAGTGATTGACTACATCCTGGCCGGTGATTGCTACCAGGTAAACCTGACCCAGCGCTTTTCTGCTGAATGTGAGGGTGACCCCTATATGGCGTTTATACGCTTGCAGGCTATTGCCAAAGCGCCTTTCGCCGCTTTCATGGAGGATGGTGACAATGCCGTACTCTCATTTTCACCGGAGAGGTTTGTGAAAGTGACTAATGGTGCTGTCATGACCCAGCCAATCAAGGGGACACGACCACGCAGTGACAACGCCGAAACAGACAATCTCAACAAGACTGAACTGGAAGAAAGCCTGAAAGACAAGGCTGAGAACCTCATGATCGTTGACCTCCTTCGCAATGACCTCGGTCGGGTATGCAGCACAGGCAGCATTGCAGTCCCGGACCTTTTCGAAACCCAGAGTTTCACCAATGTGCACCACCTGGTCAGCACAATTACAGGCAACCTGGATTCTCCCGCTGATATATTCGAACTTTTCAAGGCAGGCTTCCCCGGTGGTTCCATCACCGGCACACCCAAGATAAGGGCCATGGAAATCATTAATGAGCTGGAAACAGTCATGCGCTCTGTCTACTGTGGATGCTTTGCCTGGATCGATACCAGCGGCAACATGGACAGTAATGTCTGTATCAGGACACTGGTCAAGGATGGCAACAGGATTCATTGCTGGGGTGGTGGCGGTGTTGTTGCAGACTCCCGTGGAGATCTTGAATACCAGGAGTCGTTGGACAAGATATCCTTGTTCCTTGATGCCCTCAAAGCCGGACTCTGAGTTAAATCCTGTCATGCATTCCATCGCCGAGATCAGGACAATTGCCAGGGATCTGGATGTCACCCACACACTACATGATCATGCAGACAATCATCGGCTGGCAGCGGTGCTTGTCCTTGTTTACCCAGGGGTGAATGGCCTTGAGATCCTGCTGACCAAGCGTGCAGATCACCTCCCTACCCATGCCGGACAAATCAGTTTTCCAGGAGGGAGTATTGATGCCAGTGATCCTGATCCGGTCTATACCGCTCTCAGAGAGGCTCGGGAAGAAGTAGGACTGGATACGGATCATGTAGAGGTGCTTGGTATACTCGAAGTGGATCTGCTGCCATCAGGTTTTGCTGTCGCCCCCATCCTGGCGGTGACCGAATCCCGTCCGTCACTAGTACCGAACCCTGAAGAAGTAGATGAAATTTTTGCCCTGCCCCTTTCCCTGGCTAGCAATCTTGATGCCTACGGTACCGATTGGCTGGAAAGAGATGGCGTCAGGCGGGACTTTTTCACTCTTGTCTTCGGTGACTATTATATCTGGGGAGCTACAGCACGTATGCTGCGCTCACTGGCCCTGCTTCTGGCCAAAAAGACCTAGAGAGCGAGCTTTCTGTTACTGGCGTCTATAAAGGCTTGCTTCAGGTCATCGTAGGAAAATACTGCTGGAAATTGTGGAAATTCCTCGACCACATTATCCGGGGCCATGAAGAGAATCCCCTGGTCTGCTTCAGCCAGCATGGTCGTATCATTGTAGGAATCCCCTGCAGCAATCACCCGATAATTAAGGCCATGAAACGCCTTCACCGACTGACGTTTGGGGTCCTTCTGCCGAATTTTGTAGTCACTGACCCTGCCGTTTTCCTCAATTTCCAGTCGATGGCATAACAGGGTGGGAAACCCCAGTTGACGCATCAGGGGCTGGGAAAATTCATAGAATGTATCGGAGAGAATGACCACCTGGAATCGCTCCCGGAGCCAGTCTACAAATTCTACAGCTCCTTCCAGTGGTGACAGTGTTTCTATGACCTCCTGAATCTCATGAAAGCCAAGTCCATGCTCGTCCAGGATTCGCAGCCTTTGCTGCATCAGTTGGTCATAATCGGGAATATCACGGGTGGTTGCCCTGAGTGCATCGATTCCGGTTTTTTCGGCAAAGTTTATCCAGATTTCAGGAATCAGGACCCCTTCAAGATCCAGGCAGGCAATTTCCAAGGGATACTCCTTTTCAAGGCAAAATGACTATGCGCAAAATAATAAAACGCGCATTCTCCCTGTTTCACCGCCTCCTTGCAATGGCGATAACGGTCATAAACACCAGATATAGTGTGTGGAAACACAAAAATGCCTGTATTTTGCGCTTTTCTTCATTTTTTCAATGGTAAGTTACTAATTTATAAGTGTTTTTCACGTGGAACGCTGCCTTAAATATGTTTCAGCTTTACTCTCTAAGTCTCTGTAAAATAGAGGGTTTGACGCACCAGGCAGGCGATGTACAATGCGGCTTCTTTTCCTCCAGGTCTTTACTCATGACTCTGAATAAAGCGAATATTCCAGCATTGGCAGAGGAATACGCCGATAGTGATCCCAAAGACATCATCAGTCTTGCACTGGAACGTTATGATAGACCAGCAATTTCCTTCAGTGGCGCCGAAGATGTAGTGCTGATCGAAATCACCACTAAAGTGGCCAGAAAGCTGCAACGTGATTTCAGCGTATTCACTTTGGATACCGGTCGCCTGCACCCGGAAACCTATCGTTTCATTGACAAGATTCGTAGTCACTATGGTGTGGCAATCGACATTCTTACCCCTGATCACGCGGAGCTTGAGCCTTTTGTCAAAGAGAAAGGACTTTTCAGTTTCTATGAGGATAACCACCATGAGTGCTGTGCTATACGCAAGATTGCGCCACTGAAACGAAAGCTGGCGACCGTGGATGCCTGGATCACCGGACAACGCAAGGACCAGAGCCCCAGTACCCGCAATGATGTCCCAGTTATAGAGACAGACCCCACATTTGTGGCTGAAAGGCCCAATCTGGTGAAATTCAACCCCCTGGCCAACTGGTCTTCACAGCAGGTATGGGATTATATCCGCCTATTTGATGTGCCCTACAACGCCCTGCATGAACAGGGATTCACCAGCATTGGTTGTGAACCCTGTACTCGACCCGTTGGACCGGGCCAGCATGAACGTGAAGGTCGCTGGTGGTGGGAGGAAGAAACTGCCAGAGAATGTGGCCTTCACCAGGGGAATGTCATTGCTTCGGATAAGTAACTGAGCCCTCACTTTACCGGTATTTCCAGGTCTCTGAATACCTTCCCCTGGGCAGAAGTCCCATGGCTCTCTACGGCCTCTTCAATTTTCCCGCGCGTCAGGTGAGGTGCAAACATTTCAATGAAGTCCATCATGTAACTGCGAAGATAGGTCTCACGGCGAAATCCTATACTGGTAGTGCTGTGTTCAAAGAGGTGACTGGCATCCAGTGTTACCAGGTCAGCATCCCTTTTTTCAATGGCCATACTGGCCAGAATGCCTATACCAAGCCCAAGCCTGACATAGGTTTTTATTACATCCGCATCCACCGCTGTAAATACTACTCTTGGGGCAAGCCCCGCTTTATTAAAAGCTTCATCAAGCTTGGAGCGCCCAGTAAACCCATAAACGTAGGTCACAATGGGAAAGGCGGCGATACTTTTCAGCGTGAGTCGGCTTTCCTGGCACAAGGGATGGTCCCTTGGTACCAGGATCGCCCTGTTCCAGTGAAAACAAGGCATCATTACAAGGTCATTGAATAGTTCCAGTGCTTCTGTAGCAATCGCAAAGTCTGCTGTGCCATCTGCAGCCAGCCGGGAGATCTGTGCAGGTGATCCCTGATGCATATGCAGGTTTACTTCAGGGTAGCTCTCCATGAATGCCTTGATCACGCCGGGAAGGATATACCGTGACTGGGTATGAGTGGTGGCAATGCCCAGGTCACCTGCATGTTCAGACGAAAACTCCTGGGCGATGGACTGGATGTTCTGGACTTTCTGGAGAATATCCTTCGCCTGGGCGAGTATTTTTTCACCGGCTGGTGTGAGTTGAACAAGCTGTTTACCGTGGCGGACAAAAATCCCGGTCCCCAGTTCCTCCTCCAGTATTTTCAGCTGCTTGCTGATACCCGGCTGGGATGTATAAAGCGACTGGGCTGCCCTGCTGATATTGAAATCATGGTTGACGATTTCCTGGATATACCGCAACTGCTGTAGGTTCATAAATATTGTCCTGTAATCTACAAGAGGCCTTTATATATAAGAATAAGTTATAAAATTATATCTAAATATTAGTATATCGAATATAAATTTTGCACTACCCTGTGCGCCTTTGAGTATTCCCAGAGTATTTCTGCAGTATGATGGATCTGTTGTTACTGGCCTTTTTCGGTGGTCTTGTGGGCTTTGCCATCGGCCTGACCGGTGTTGGTGGAGGATCATTAATGACCCCTATTCTCCTCCTGCTGGGCTATCCCGCCCCGGTAGCAATAGGGACAGACCTCCTGTATGCCGCACTCACAAAAAGCAGTGGAGTTTTTTTCCATCACCGTAAACAGAATGTGGACTGGAAAGCCATGGCTTTCCTGGCCGCAGGCAGCATACCTGTCTCCATTTGCCTTTCCATGTTCGTAATGTCCGAAGGACTGGGAGATAACGAAAACTATGAATCGCTGTTAACCACGTTCCTGGGGATCATGCTGGTGATCACTGCCCTGGTAATAGGTTTCCAAAAACATATCCAGAAGCGCCTTTCCAGGGGGGAAGTCCCGCCCGCTCATCATGGACTGGAGCCCCCCTTTTACGGTTATCCGCAGAAACATACCCATGCCATGACATTTATCCTTGGTCTGGTGCTTGGCTTTTGCGTCACGATGGCATCTGTTGGTGCCGGTGCAATTGGCGCGGCAATTCTTTTCCTGCTTTATCCTCGCTGGAAGGCAACTACCGTTGTTGGTACCGGTATTGCCCATGCGGTACCACTGACACTGGTTGCGGGACTGGGATACCTGGCCAATGACCTCGTTGATTTAAAACTTCTGGGGGGATTGTTGTTGGGTTCCCTGCCTGGAATCTATCTTGGGACGCATGTGGGTTCATTGTTTCCAGACAAGGTTTTGAGGGGTATTCTGGTCGCTGCCCTGTTAATCCTCGGCCTGTATTTTACCTTCCTGCACTAGCCTGCAGTCCATATTTACTTTAGTGCTTCGCATTGGCAATGCCATGGGGAACATGCCCGGTAGCCACATGCTCCCTGGCCGATTCACAATGACCCTGCTGGTCATCAAAAAATACATCAGCATCATAAGCCCTGAGGAAAGCCCCCTTATCCTGCCCCCCCAGAAAAAGTGATTCATCAATATTGATTTGCCATTTACGCAAGGTGCGGACAACACGCTCATGGGCAGGGGCTGCCCTGGCGGTTACCAGACAGGTGCGAATAGGTGAATTATCGGGGCCGAACTCTTGCTGCAGCATATGCAGGGCTGCCAGAAACTGTTTGAATGGGCCTCCACTGAGCGGCTCTTTGGCCGCCTCCCGTTCGCTACGGGTAAATTCTTCCAGGCCTCGCGATTTGTAGATTTTTTCTGCTTCATCAGAAAACAATACAGCGTCACCATCAAAGGCAAAGCGCAATTTGTAATCATCCAGGTTGGCCTGTCTTGAATTGAGAATGGTGGCTGCGGCAATACCATTTTCAAGCGCCTTTCGCACATCCTGGCCATCAGTTGATAAAAACAGGTGAGAATTAAAAGCCGTGATATATCGATAGGGACTTGAGCCGCCGCAAAAAGCGGCTTTCTGGATATCCAGACCATGCTGTTCAATGGAATTGAAAATTCTCAATCCTGTATCCGCAGAATTACGAGAAAGCAGAATCACTTCTACCCGCTTGTTACCCAGCAATGTGTTGAGATTCAGGAGTTTTTTGACCAGATTAAAAGCATCTCCTGGACCAAGCACCTCGTCTTCCCGTTCAATCTGGTAACGACGATAGGCTTCAACGCCCTGCTCTATATAAACCTCATGACTTTCGTCCAGATCAAACAAAGCGCGTGATGAGATAGCAACAATCAGTTTTTCAGTAGAAGGCTCCATGGGGCTATTTTAGTCCAAATATTTGTTTATTGCGTGCAAAGACATTACAGATTACGCGTTTTGACAGGGAACGCCGGTACCACGAAGCCCGCAATACCCATTTGGATTCCTGGCCAGATATTGCTGATGATATTCCTCGGCATAGTAAAACACTTCAAGCGGTGCTACTTCTGTGGTGATGGGCCCGTAATCTGCCTCTTGCAGGGCCTTATTGTAATTTTCCCTGCTTCGTTCGACTTCCTGTGCCTGTGCCGGGTTGGTGGTATACAGGGCAGATCGATACTGTGTGCCCCTGTCATTCCCCTGTCGCATGCCCTGGGTTGGGTCATGTGCTTCCCAGAATGTTTTCAGCAAGTCCTGAAGCGAGATACGCCCGGGATCATAAACCACGAGGACGACTTCAGTATGCCCCGTCATGCCGCTGCAAACTTCCTCATAGGTGGGATTTGGCGTATAACCTCCCGCATACCCTGCAGCTGTAGACCAGACCCCGTCCAGCTGCCAGAACCGGCGTTCTGCTCCCCAGAAACAGCCCATACCAAACACGATCGTTTCCAGCGGATGTGGAAAGGGTCCCTTGAGGGGATTACCAAGGACAATGTGGCTTGATTGCACAGGCAAGGCCTCTTGCCTGCCAGGGAGCGACTGTTCCTTGCTGATCATGTTCTGCTTATCAATAAAACCAATCATTCTTTCTCCAGATCATAAACGTAAACAACTGAATAAAAAGAAATCTTCCTATTCTTGAAAGCCCTGTCTACCACGTATTATGTTCATCATATTAGGCAGAGTGTTTGTTGAAAAGCCCATGGCTGTGTTTTAATCATTGCCGCGCAAAACAGCATTCTAAAACCCCGATTTCATAACGCCAGGAAGTTAATAAGACAAGATGTATCTAGAATTTTTTGGCATGCGTGAACTGCCGTTTACGCTGACTCCCAATACGGATTTCTTCCTTGACCTGGACGGGCATCATCAGGCTATCGAGGTCATACAACTCGCCCTTGGAAAGTGGTGAAGGCTTTATCATGATTACCGGGGAAGTGGGGACCGGTAAAACGCTTATCTGTCGTCGTCTCCTCAATACACTCGAAGAAGACTTTGTCTCAGCCTATGTACCGAATCCCTTCCTCACACCGGATGGTCTGATACTTGCCCTTGCTTAGGAACTGGGGCTTGAAGTGGATCATGAAAAAGGGCGTCATCATGTGATGAGCCAGATCAACAAGAAACTTATGGTCCTGAAAGAAGAAGGCAGAAAAGTTGTTTTTCTGCTGGATGAGGCCCAGGCGATGCCTGAAGAGAGTATTGAAGTGTTAAGGCTTCTCACCAATCTGGAAACGGAGTCTGAAAAGCTGCTCCAGGTAGTATTGTTTGGCCAGCCTGAACTCAGTGATCTTCTGGCACGCGAGTCTCTGCGTCAGTTGAAACAGCGTGTCACCTTTTCCTATGTACTTCCCACGCTCACTGATGAAGAGGTCGTCAGCTATATCAATCATCGTCTGACCAAATCGGGTTTCCCCGGGGTTAATCTGTTCAATCAGAATGCCATTGATGAACTTTGCAAAGCCAGTGCAGGAATTCCGAGGGTTATCAAAATTGTCTGTCATAAAGCACTGCTGGTCGCTTATGGGCGAGGTGACACCAAAATCACCAATAGCCATGTACAGCGTGCCATACTGGATACTGAAGATGTTCGGATTGAAAAGAATTTCAATTCTAAAGCTGAAAAAGGTGGTCCCGGTTGGGGTATGATCGCCGCAACAGCTATATTTACAAGTATCCTGACATTTCTGGCTGTATATTTGCTGGATATTTAATACAATCACTCAAACCTTTGTATTCGAACAAAGGCAACTGCGAACCAGTGGTTCTGTGCAGTCCTTTCCATAAGACAACGCAAAAAGCCAATGTATTTGTCCGGAGACAGTTACCTCAAGTTTGGCCCATACCTGGAAACCCTCTCCGGTATTCAAACCTCACTCCAAATCAACGAAGGCATTATCAAGGTTATTGGCCCATAAGGCTCAGGTAAATCAGCGCTTTGCAGGCAACTGGTTGCCGAATTACAGGCTGACAATCAAACCGTTATCTATTTTGATACCCCACCTGCCACACCGGACGCTCTCCCATAACAGATTCAGTTGACACTCGGGCTGGATGCACAAAAAGACTTTACCCGGGAACTCAGTGCCAGTTTACGATCCAGGCAGCCTCCCAATAACAAGCTGTACATCATCTATGATGATGCCGAGACCATCAGTACCGAAGTTTTCCTTCTAATCAGACTACTTAACAATATCCACAGTGACAACGATACTCTTGTTTCACAATTGATTTTCGGGACTGAGCAACTTGACCGGACATTTGATAACACCGCCTTGCGTTCCATCACTCAGTTTTTGAACCAGAGCCTGACTCTGCAGCCCATGAATCTTGATGAACTCGGTGACTTTGTCGCTGGATATGACAGGATTCATCAACTGGATATTTTTGGCCTACACGAGGATGATCTGAAAGAACTGATGAAGCAGAGTCGTGGTTTTCCTGGAATCACGCTTGATCTTCTGGACAGTCAATATATACCGGACTCTGATCTTGAAAATGAGCATTCAAAAGAAAACCCACTTCATGCTGTTGAATATGATTCAGCTGACACAATATCAGATAGCACTGAAAATACTCCTCCTCTTGCGACGAATAGTAAGGATGGTCACGGAGTTGGCGGATACGCCGCAGATTCAAGCACTTTGCTTGAAGAGTTTCAGGCTGATGACTCCATTGTCTTCCAGGTATCTGATAAAGAAAGAGTCCTTGAACCTTCTGTTACAGAGAACAGCGAAGTTGACATCAACGCCAGGCCTGCTCCCGGTAATCTGGAAAAAACTTCAGCATTCAGTGATGTCATAGCCGATGAGTATATTGCCAGAAATGCAAAACCTCCTGTAACCGGTTTCAAAATCTCGGTTGGGGTCATCGTAGTCATTATATCCATGGTTCTGGGTTATATTATTTCCGGTGGTCAGGACAATTTGGACAACAGACTGAATGATATACTTGCTGATGACTCTCCACTTTACCTTGATCAGTTGTCTCCAGAGTCAGCAACGATCTCCAGGAATGAGTCTTTACCTGACATATTCGAGGCCAATGCCGAAGGATCAGTGCAGATGGCGTCAGATGAAGCTTCTGCCGGCAAGGCTTTGACATCTGTTCTGGATGAGACTGAGACTGAAGCTGGTACGATTCTTTCAAACAGGCCAGCAAATGAGCCTGTTAAAGAGCCTCCTCCTACACTTGCAGAAATCGATGCCACACCACAGCAGACTGAAAATTTAGCAACCATTTCAGATCAGCTCTTGGCCGATGAAAAGGCTCTTGTTCCAGCACTGGAACAACCTGCGAGTTATGTCGAAAGTGAGGATGATAATTCATTGTCTTCCGCTACAGACATAGTCGACTCTGCATCAAGTGACACAGTGGCCATGACGGGTGAAGCCAGTGTTTCCAGCCAGTTGGAAGAGATCTTGAGGCAATGGGCTGATTCGTGGCAGGAGGGAGATGCCACTGGTTACCTGGCGCATTACGCCAATGATTTTGTCCCGGCCTATGTAGAAACACGTGAAGACTGGGAAGCACAGAGATTAAGCAGGATTGATGGTGTGAAGGGTATTGAGATAACTATTGATGAATTTTCTATAGAAGAGTCTATTTATGAGCCGGCATCGAATACTCCTGAAGAGATAATTGTTCGATTCTGGCTCTCTAATTCCAGAGATACTTATACAGATGACACTCTCAAGGAGATCTCCTTCCGCCGGGAAGACAATATCTGGAAGATTTTTTTTAACGAAATGTCCAGGTGATCGCGCGCTAGTTAATGACCAAGCGCCTCTGCCACATATTCAATCCAATGTCTCACCGGACGAGGACTTTCACTGGCCAGGTGGCACTGGCAACCAATATTGGCCGTCGCTATTTTCTCTGCACCAACATTCCCCAGCACTTCCAGTTTTTTTCCTCTCAGGGCTGCCGACATCTTTGGCTGAAATAGTGAATAGGTGCCAGCAGAACCGCAGCATATATGGGCATCAGTGATGGCTGGAACAGTAAAACCAAGTTCTCTCAGTAGTTTTTCCGTATGCCCGGCCAGTTTCTGGCCATGCTGTAATGTACAAGGGGCATGAAATGCCAATGTTTCATTACCGGGAAAATTCAGTACTGACAGGTCCTGTTCACCCAGATACTCTACAATATCGCGGGTTGCAGATGTTACCGTCTCAGTTTTAGTCGCATACTGAGGGTCATTACCCAGGATCTCATGATACTGCTTGATGAAATTGCCACATCCACTGGCTGTACTGATTATGGCTTCATACCCTTCCGCGAGCGCTTCATTAAGCTGGTCAATCAACAGTCTTGCCCGGCGCAGTCCAGCTGTTTGCTGGTCAGAATGATAATGCATGGCGCCACAGCAACTTTCGTAATTGAGTGTGATACTTTCAATACCTAATCTGTTGAGAACCATTTGGGCAGCTTTGTTTGTCGATGGAGAAAGAGAACTTTGGACACAGCCATCCAATAGAATCACTTTTCGGGATTGTACAGATCGCTCTTGCTTTATCATGGGAAACCGGTCACCTGTAGCAGACAGCTGTTTCTCCAGAGATTGTGGTAAAAGAAAACGAAATGCCCTGCCAACCGACACCAACAAGGCAAACAGACTTCGGCTCCCAAGGATAGCAAGCAGGAATTTCCGTTTCAGGCGGGCTGATAATGGCCGCTTTACCTTTTTACCTATACTTCTGCGACCTATATCCAGCAACTGATGATAATTCACATCAGAAGGACAGGTGGTTTCACAGCTCTGGCAACTCAGACAGCGATCCAGGTGTATCTGGGTGATGCGGGTAGCCGTTCCTGATTCTAGTAACTCCTTGATCAGGTAGATACGCCCTCTTGGGCTATCGAGTTCGTTACCGGTCTCCAGATAAGTCGGACACGTGGCGGTACAAAATCCACAATGAACACAGGAACGCAAAATACGGTCGGCCTGTTGACCGTCAGGTGTGTCCAGTAGTGTTGGTGGCAAGCTTGTCTGCATGGATTATCAGTATCCGTTTACCTGCGTATATTGCGGGTCAGATTTCAGCGTACATACGCCCCTTGTTGAACAATTTATGGGGATCAAATGCTTCTTTAAGCCGATGATGCCAGAGCATTTGCTGCTTACCCAGTGGCTGGAAAACCGGACCGGTTTCCTCACCCTTTGGCTGACGAAAAAAGGTGGCATGGCCATTGAGGGAATCAGCCATCTGAAACAGCTCCTGCGGACTTTTCCGGGTTTTGACCCAGTGCAGGGCACCCCCCCACTCCGTCAGTACTGATTCATCGGGGCCAAGGTATGTATCCAGACTCCTGTCGGCCGGAATAGATAAGCGCCACAGTGGCTCCCCATCCGTAAAATGGGGTGATAGCTGCTCTTTCAATTGGATCCAGAAGTCAGTCTCAATCAGCGGCATTCTTTGAATAAATCCATATTGCTTGTCCAGCATGTCCGGGACAGAATCAACTTCGCGTTTTCCTGCAGAAAATCTCACGGTTAATTCATCACCTGACTGCGTGGCTGCGGAAACCGGATAACCCTGGTATTGCAGATTATTGATGAATTCGACACTCCTTGTTCCCGGCATGGAAAATTTACAGGAGTATTCAGCAGCAGGTGCCGGAACAACCTTTACAGTAATATCCAGCAACACGCCCAGGCACCCCAGTGAACCGGCCATCAGACGCGAAACATCATATCCGGCGACATTCTTCATAACCTTGCCGCCAAAACGCAGAACTTCCCCTCGCCCGTTGAGCAAGGTACACCCGAGGATCATATCCTGGACAGAGCCGCAGAAAGGTCTTGCCGGTCCGGATAATCCAGCAGCAATCATGCCCCCAAATGTGGCCTGATCCGAAAAAGATGGAGGTTCACAGGCAAGCATCTGCTTATTCCCAGCCAATGCCGAATTTATCTCTGAAAGAGGTGTACCGGCTCTGGCTGTAAGAACCAGTTCAGTGGGTTCGTAGGAAATAATACCGGTATGAATGAGCGTGCTTAATCGTTCACCTTCACTCTGCCGACCATAAAAACGCTTGCTTGCACCACCGCAAATGATCAACTGGGTATTGTCCGTCACTGCTTGTTGAACCTGTTCCTGAAGTATGTGCGTGCTGTCCTGCAAAACTCAGCTCTCCCTGCTCTGTAAAGGCAACAAACGGTTTGGTTGTATCTCCTGTGCCAAGGCTCGATACTCCTGGCAATGCTTCAAAAGTGGAATATTTTTCCCGGGATTAAGCAGGCATTCGGAATCAAGACCGGCTTTTACGAGATGGAACTGGGCAATTTCTGCATCATTGAACTGAAGGGGCATCTGCCGTATTTTTTCAAGGCCCACACCATGCTCTCCGGTTATGGTCCCGCCCACAGCTATACATTTTTCGAGAATTCTGGCTCCCATTTCCTCGACCTTTTCCAGTTGACCGGGAATATTGGCATCAAAGAGAATCAGGGGATGTAAATTACCATCCCCGGCATGAAAAACATTAGCGACGGCATAGCCATAGCTCTGCGACAGGCTATTGATATGATCCAGTACTTCCGCCAGTGACTGCCTGGGAATAGTGCCATCCATGCAGTAATAATCCGGTGATAGCCGCCCAACTGCGGGAAATGCATTTTTGCGCCCTTTCCAGAATAAATCCCTTTCTTTTTTATCCCGGGCAATCCTTACAGATGTGGCTCCTGAGTCCCTGAGCACATGCCTGATTTCATGAAGCTGTTCCTCTACGTTTACTTCACTTCCATCTATCTCTACCAGTAGAATTGCGGCTGCGTCTCGGGGATAACCTGCCTGAACAAAATCCTCTGCCGCTCTGATGGCATTGTTGTCCATCATTTCAAGACCGCCAGGTATTACACCGGCAGCAATGACATCACTGACCGCCTGCCCTGCTTTTTTAACGTCGTCAAAAGCGGCCAGCAGGACTTCCACACAACCTGGCCTGGGTAACAGTTTGACGCTTATCTCCGTTACCACCATAAGCATGCCTTCCGAACCGATAATCAGTGACTGCAGGTTCAGGCCAGCTGAATCGAGGCCACCATTACCAACAGTAATTGCCTCCCCTTCGGCAGTAACGCCTTTGATTTGTACAATATTATGGGTGGTTAACCCATATTTCAGGCAATGGACTCCTCCGGCATTTTCAGCAATATTGCCTCCAATGGAACAGGCTATCTGGGAAGAAGGATCCGGGGCATAGAAGAGGCCATATTCCAAAGCGGCCTCACTGATGGCCAGGTTACGGACACCGGGCTGGACTACCGCCGTTCGGGTTATTGTGTTGATATCCTGGATCTTGTCCATACGGGACATGACCAGCAGGACTCCTTGTGGATCAGGTTTGGCACCGGCGGACAAGCCCGTACCTGCACCACGTGTAACAATGGGTATTTTGAGTCGGTAGCACAGACGTACTACAGCCTGGACCTCATCCGCATTGCCGGGAAGAACAGCGACTAAAGGTAATGCCCGGTAAACAGACAGCCCGTCGCATTCAAAGGGTTTAAGGGCTTCCTCACTCGCCAGAATATATTCCTTGTCCAGGATATTACCGAGTTCAGCCAGCAACGCCTGTCTGCTACCACGGTTAGCCATTGCAAATTTCCAGATAGCGGGCAGTAACAGAGTCCATTCCCTGCTCTATACATTCAATAGTCAGGGCATGGCCTATGGAAACTTCAAGAATATTGGGGATCTCAAGGAATGCCGGTAAATTTTCAAGGTCAAGATCATGTCCTGCATTCACACCGAGCCCAAGTTCCTGGGCCGCCAGAGCGGCTTCACGATAGACAGATATTACTGACTCCTGCATTGGAGTTCCCCAGGCATGGGCATAAGCCTCAGTATACAATTCGATGCGCTGGCTTCCGGAACGTGCGGCCAGGGGAATCTGTTCAATGGACGGGTCCACAAATACGGCAGACCTGACTCCCCAGGTATTAATCTGTTGAATCACTTCAGTAACAAAAACGCCATGGGTATGAAAGTCCCAGCCATGATCTGATGTCAGTTGATTGTCCGCATCCGGAACCAGGGTGCATTGGTCTGGACGTGTTTCTTCGATAAGCTTGAGAAACTCGTCCCCTGGGTATCCTTCTATATTCAGTTCAACACCCTTATAATCCTTTAAAAACGCGGCCAGATCATAGGCGTCCTGTCGTTTTACATGCCTTTCATCAGGGCGTGGATGAATGGTTAACCCCTTGACGCCGAGTTCGATAAATTTTTTGGCAAATGCCAGTATGTCCGGATAGTTCCTGCCGCGTGAATTCCTCAACAGGGCTAGTTTGTTCAGATTGACGCTCAGATCTGTCATGGGTAGTACCAGAAATTGTGATTCTCGCAATGCTGTGGATTATAACTGTATGGGGGCTTTATTCCCCTTGTTTCTAAGCCAGTTTATAGATCGAAGAACAGTTTCGCGGGAAACAAACCAGCGCTCAAGATAGTACTTTCCCGGGAAATCAATCAGGATTATGCCGAGCAATATTGTCAAAAGTCCCTGACCTGGCAATACAAGCAGGGCAATCCCAAGCAGGATAAGCAGATATCCCATCAAGTTTTTAGCGATCAGCAGAAAAACCTTAAGAAGAGGATGATTAAGTTCCGTCAACAGGGAATGACGCTCTGGTCTGGAAAAGTAATCGCCGGGGATCTGGAGAATTAGCCAGGGTATGATGACAAGGGTGATAATAAAAAACACTAGTGAGAACAGACCCGTGTAGAGCACGAGAGTCTCGTTTGCCAGGAATTCCCGGATATATTCAATCATACGAACATTGTAATCCCTTATTACTGACTCACCAATACGACAACCAGGCTTAAAGCCACTATTAACATGCCATGGTGAGCCTGTTACATTAAACGTTTAAAGCCTATCCAGCGATCATGATGTCATTTATTTCCACAGCGCATTTCAAGGCAGAAACATTCGCTCGCTATATTAATCGCAGGCTTTCCTTCCTCTTGAAACTTTCACTACTCCTGGGTGCCCTGCTGATGTTTTTCCAGGGAAGATTTCAGGCAATGGCCGAGATTCTCCTGATACTGCTGGTTACCTTGAGTCCCGTGTTACTCGGCAAACGATTTGATGTGCGCATTCCTCATGCCTTTGAAACCCTGGCTGTTATTTTTCTGTATATGTCGCTTTTCCTTGGAGAGACTGGCGGTTACTACACCCGTTTCTGGTGGTGGGATACTGTCCTGCATAGTGGCTCTGCTTTCCTGCTCGGAATTCTGGGCTTTCTACTGGTTTATGTCCTTAATGAAAAAAAAGAAATCAATCTTGATCTTAACCCGAATTTCATTGCCCTGTTTGCCTTTATGTTTGCCATCGGTATCGGGGTACTTTGGGAGATTTTTGAATTTTTCATGGACCAGATCTTTGGTATGAATATGCAGAAAAGTGGTCTCATTGATACGATGTGGGACCTTATTGTCGATGTACTTGGTGCTGCAGTGATTTCCATACTAGGCTGGGGGTACATCAAGACCAGGGAAAAAGACTCTTTTCTGGAACGGTGGATAGATGAATTTATTCACAAGAACCCACACCTTTTTGAGAAGAAAGATGATGTGTCGGCTGGAAGTGAGCAAGAGATAGGCAGGAAAGAGGATTCGGACGCCCACTGAAGCGAGACTTCAAGCAATTCAGCCTATGCTTCAGCTCATATTTTTCATGGCCAACATGGCCACATTCACGATTATCATTAGCACAAAAACACCAATCATTATCGGATACATTTTCGAACGCTTCCTGACCTGGCCTGAAACCAGTGCCTTTCGCTTTTCATGATATTCGTTATCGTCCATGTCGGAAAAATAAACGTTTTTCCTGTTATTGTTAATACAATGATTACATCAGAGAACCGGTTATACGCTACGCTGTGAATGAGATCTCTTCCCCATGGTAGAAAAGCGACTATCTAGCCCAGACCAATTGTGGCCAAAAAGTCCTCGCGGGTTTGCTCAACCGTTCAGTGAGGTCGTCAGGAGCAGAAATAATCCCGTTTCCTGCAAAACCATTATTGTTTGTGCCCGGGGCCAGCACACGACCTCAAGGCGATATTAGATATTCAATATAAAGGCAAGTTGACGCTTGAACCTGCGGACTGACTGATGGTCAAGAAGAGTAATAACAAGTGGTTGGTGCCCGGGGCCGGAATCGAACCGGCACGGTATTTCTACCGAGGGATTTTAAGTCCCTTGCGTCTACCAATTTCGCCACCCGGGCATGTGAAGAGTGCAGGAACACTCACAGGTAACAGGGAGTATAAAACTGAAGCCGGGGAAAGTCAGGCTGAGCAAGGGAAGTATAGTCAGCCATGGGTAATGGAGGCTGGAGTCGGAATCGAACCGGCGTACACGGAGTTGCAGTCCGCTGCATAACCACTCTGCCATCCAGCCTTATAAGGACCCAGGACCTTGGACAAACTGGCAATTTGGAGCGGGAAACGAGACTCGAACTCGCGACCCCGACCTTGGCAAGGTCGTGCTCTACCAACTGAGCTATTCCCGCATTTGCCAAATTGTCTCTTTGCTCAGGACTTATCTACTCAACTTTCACCATACTTTCTGTCATAAACAGAAAGTTCAGTTCGCTAAAGTCCCGGCCAGAGTTCCAATATTTCAGGCTCTTTGGCCTTTCACAAGTCCTCGAATTTCGCAATTTTCGGTCTTGTGGACGTTACCCGATTCACTAGTGAAACAGGGTGTTTCAAAGAGGTGGCTATTCTAATCAGACTGCGGCACAAGTCAAGAGTAATCAGAGGCTTAGATCTACTTTTTTAATGATCAGCGAATACCCTCTCAACACAGGTTATTTCAACTCGGCACCCAGAACTGACCAGGCACTTTTCAGGTACTGGATCATTGACCAAAGCGTCAGAATAGCAGCCACGTAAATAAGAGCAAAACCTGTTCCCCAGAACCATGACGAGCCGGCCGGATCGCTGGCAAGCAGCACTATTATGGCGATCATCTGCATGGTGGTTTTCACCTTGCCAATCCAGCCAACTGCCACAACATTACGCTGGTTCTGCTCTGCCATCCATTCACGTAAGGCGGAAATAAGGACTTCCCGGGCCACCATGATGGCTGCCGGTATGACAAACCAGGGGGTGGCGTAGTTTGCAGCCAGCATAACCAGCGCCACCGTAACGAGAATCTTGTCGGCGACGGGATCCAGGAATGCGCCGAAAGGGGTGCACATATCCAGTTTGCGCGCCAGATAGCCATCAAGCCAGTCTGTAATGCAAGCAAGAATGAAAATAAGGGACGATGCCAGGTAATGACCTGTGAAATCTGCATAATAGACGGCTATAAAGACAGGAATTGCCAGAATGCGCAGCAGAGTCATGAAGTTGGCGATATTCATGTCCTTATTGTACCGGAGATGTGCGAAAAGCTGCAGAATTACTTTGGATGCGACTCAGGAGGCATGCAGGTATTCATAGATATCCTCGGCAAGCGCCCTGCTGATACCAGACACTTTCTGGAGTTCCTGCAGGCTGGCCCGGCGAATTTCTTGCTGCCCACCGAAATACCGAATCAGCTCCCGCCGCTTGGCCGGCCCTATGCCCGGGATCTCGTCAAGAAAGGAAGCAGTCCTTTTCTTTCCGCGACGCTGGCGATGTGCCGTAATAGCAAAACGATGGGATTCATCCCGAATGTGTTGCAGCAGATGAAGTGCCGGTGATTCAGCGGGCAAGGCAACCTCCTTGTGGGACCCGCCGAGTATAAGCGTTTCCTGTCCTGCCTTACGGCTAATGCCCTTGGCAATTCCCAGCAGCAGGACGCCATTGACTTCAAGGGCCCCCAGGACCTTTTCTGCCTGTCCAAGCTGCCCCAACCCGCCATCTATGACCAGTATATCGGGCATTCTGGCTTCCCCCTGTTTCAGACGTGTATAACGACGTTTAAGAGCCTGCTCCATGGCGGCATAATCATCACCCGGCGTTATATTCTCGATATTGAACCGTCGATAATCAGATTTAAGCGGTCCGTTCTGGTCAAAGACCACACATGAGGCCACAGTGGCTTCTCCGGCACTGTGACTGATGTCAAAACATTCCATGCGCAATGGTGGGGATTCAAGGCCCAGGGCCACCTGGAGAGCACTCATTCGCTGTTGCATACTGCGCTTGCTGTTAAGTTTGCTCATCAGCCCGTGACCGGCATTAACCGCAGCAAGATCCAGCCACTTGGCACGATGACCCCTGACCCGTGACTTGATGCTGACTTTTCTCTCCGCAAGATATGACAAGGCATCAGACAGATCCTGAACCTCCTCCGGAGTATGATTACAGACTATTTCCCGCGGCAGGTTCTGTCGATGGGTATCCTGTAGATAGTATTGAGCAATAAAGGCCCTGAAAATCTCGCCAGGCTCCTTCTCAAGGACAAAACGGGGATAGTAATTCTTGGAGCCAAGAATCCTGCCTGCCCGGATAAAAATGATATGCAGGCAAACAGCTCCAGCATCCTGGGCCATGGCGATAACATCCACATCGCCTTTTTCACCCGATACATACTGATTTTCCTGAACGACTCTCAAATCCCTGATTTGATCCCTGACTACAGAGGCCTCTTCAAAACGCAGATTTTCCGAAAGAGTCTCCATTTTCCTGGTCAGTTCACTGCGTATCTGGTCATTGTGGCCTTCCAGAAACATGACAGAGTGACGAACATCATCGGCATAGTCTTCAGGCGTGGTCAGATTTACACAGGGTCCGGAACAGCGTTTTATCTGGTATTGAAGACAGGGCCGTGTGCGATTGCGGAAATAGGAATCTTCACATTGCCTGACATGAAATATTTTTTGCAGAAGAGCCAGGCTCTCTCTAACAGCACTGGCGCTGGGAAATGGACCGAAATATCGTCCTTTGATCTTTTTCGCCCCACGATGAAAGGCCAGTCTTGGATAGTCATCCTGGGTAGACAGGAATATATAGGGGTAAGATTTATCGTCCCTGAGCAAAATATTGTAGGGCGGTCGCTTTTCCTTGATCAGGTTTTGCTCAAGCAGCAGCGCTTCCGTTTCACTGCTGGTGATGGTGATTTCTATGTCATTGATTCGACTGACCAGTGCCAGTGTCTTGTTGTCCAGGCCCGAACCACGAAAATAATTTCCAAGTCGTTTTTTCAGGTTTTTTGCCTTACCCACATACAATACTTCCCCCTGTTCATCGAGCATACGGTATACGCCGGGACGGGTACTGGTATGTTTGAGGAAGTTCCTGTGGTCGAAAACCTGGTCTTCCAGCACATTGTCGTTGGAGTCTTTCTGAGCCATGGTTACATATTACAGGATGCGAATGAATTGATGAGTAATGGGTCTTAAATAATACCGACTTCAGGAATCAGCTTGATGCCGAATTTGTGATGGACTGAACTTTGAATAGCTTCAGCCAATGCTTTCAACTGGGTTCCTGTAGCATGGCCATAGTTAACCAGTACCAGAGCATGGTCCTGATGCACCCCGGCGTCACCATCCCGGTATCCCTTCCATCCGGCAGCTTCGATGAGCCAGGCAGCAGCCAGTTTTACACGCTCGCTGCTCGGATAACCTACAAGATCCGGGAAAACAGACTTCAACCTTTCAAAATCCGCAATTGATACTTCGGGGTTTCGAAAAAAACTGCCGGCATTGCCGAGTTTTTCGGGGTCAGGTAATTTGCTGCGCCTGATATTCGATACCGTCTGGCTGACCAGTTCAGGCGTTATTTCAGCATCTGGCAGGGTATCAAGTACTTTGGCCAACGCCCCGTAGGTAAGGTTAACATTGGCCTTTCTGTTCAGGGTAAACGTGACACTGCAGATAATAAACTTGCCTTTCATGGCACCCTTGAACACCGAGTGTCTGTAGGAAAATTCACATTGGGCTTTTGTCAGTGTATGTATCTCGCCGGTGGCAACCTCAAGAGCGTCAAGAGAAGAAAGGTGTTCACATAACTCCACACCATAGGCACCAATATTCTGTACAGGGGCCGCACCTACAGTGCCAGGAATCAACGACAGATTCTCAAGCCCGTAAAGCTGTTGTGACAGTGTCCACAATACAAACTCATGCCAGTTTTCTCCGCCCTGCGCTTTGACAAGACAGGTGTCTTCAGCAGACTCCAGCACAGTCCTGCCCTTTATGTTCATTTCAACAACAAGACCAGGGTAATCTTGCTGGAAAAGCAGATTGCTCCCCTCCCCGATCAGTAAAAATGGAATCTTTCTCTGAGTAGCAAAAGACAGGGCAGATTTCAGCATTTCAATAGTCGTTACACTGATGAAGTACCGGGCATAAGCATCTACATGAAAAGACGTATGATTACGCAGATTGACGTGTTCTTGTATATCCATCAGGTCAAAACCTGTCAGGGTAGCTGATGTTTGGCGGCAATATATTTCACCAGTCGCTCCGAGGCATCTTCAACAAGATCCAGGACATGCTCAAAGCCCTCAGCACCGGAATAATAGGGGTCAGGTACTTCTTCCGTATCACCGGCTCCATGATGAAGAAACAGGGAAATCTTGTGGCGATGTTCTGGGGGACTCATATGAAGAAGATCAGACAGATTTTGCCTGTCCATGGCAAAAATATAATCAAACCGTGCTATATCCCCAGGGGTTACCTGTCGGGCCCTGAGGTCTCTCATATCGTAATGCCGCTTCAAGGCTGCCTCAGTGGCCCGTGAATCCGGGGGATGGCCAATATGCCATGACCCTGTACCCGCTGAATCTATGAAAACAAAATCTTCCAGGTTTTCAATCCTGACCTTATTCCGAAATACCACTTCCGCTGTTGGCGAACGACAGATATTCCCAAGGCAAACCATCAGTACTTTTATCGCTTTTTTATGCATTACTCCCCTGCCAGTAAACGCCTGACCTTGTCCAGGTCTTCCTGTGTATCAACACCCGCAGGAATTTCTGCGCAAGCCTTCTGTACATGTATCCGGGTACCATTTGCCATGGCACGTAGCTGTTCAAGCTGTTCTGCCTCTTCAAGTATTCCGTGCGGCCATTTCACAAAATCATGAAGCACACTGGTTCGGTAGGCATAGATGCCAATATGTCTCTTGTAATCATTGAATATACTGTGATCATCACGTTTGTGCGGAATCACTGATCGGGAGAAATACAGCGCATAGCCTTCATCATCCGTCACCACTTTAACGTTGTTGGGATTGTTAACCTCCGCTTCGGAAGAGAGGGATTCGTAGAGAGTGCAGATTCTTGCATCCCTGTGGGTAGCCATATCGCTTGCGACCTGGTTGATTACCTCAGGTGGGATGAGGGGTTCATCGCCCTGGACGTTAACGACTATGTCATCATCCTCAAGGCCAATTTTACGTGTGACTTCCTCAATACGATCGGTACCTGAACGATGCCGGGAAGAAGTCATCACCACATTATCACCAAGAGACTCCAGACTGGACCGAATACGTTCGTCATCGGTTGCCACGTAAACGGCATCCGCATTGCTGGCCATGGCCCTTTCAACCACATGATGAAGCATAGGTTTACCCGCTATATCCAGCAATGGTTTACCAGGCAGCCTCGAGGACTGAAAACGGGCAGGAATGACGACAATAAAATTCACTGTTTTTTCCTGTTTGCCTTTTCTTCCGGGGTGAGTGCCCTGGCTTCCTGTTCCAGCATAACGGGAATTTCATCTCTTACCGGAAATGCCAGACTGTCGGGATAACAGATTAATTCCTGTGAATCCTGATTAAAAACAAGTTCCCCTTTGCACAGAGGGCAGGCAAGTATAGTTAGCAGTTTTTTATCCATAATTTGTGGACCTGTCATTGTTCCTCTTGGGTATTATTTGATCGATCTGCACTGGCCTTTATTTTTTTCTACGTCATGTAAAAGCGAGACAAGGCTGGTCATGAATTCATCCGGCAGTCTGGCCGCAACCTTGAGATACCAGTGCCGGTCAGTGACAAATTCTTCACACTTGGTTGCATCTTTTTCTGTCATGACCACATCAAGGTCATCATCAAAAACGATATCCTCAGGGCGATAAAGATAATGGTCCCTGAACATGTGGGTGATAATATCAAAACCGCATCCGCAAAGAGAGGTGAAGAAGCGTTCAGGATTTCCTATACCAGCTATTGCATGGACCTTTTTACCCTTGATGCTTCTTAAGGCTCCATCATTCACTGAAAGGGATTTGAGGGTTTTCATGTGCACCATATGGGTGGCATCAAGATCCATACGCAAATAAGGCACAGGTAACTTATGGCGTGCTTTTCCGTTACAGACAACCAGATCTACAGTGTCTAGACGATCTGGCTTTTCACGCAAGGGGCCGGCCGGTAGCAAATATCCATTGCCGAAACCTCTCTGACCATCCACCAGGGCAATCTCGATATCCCTTGTAAGCCTGTAATGCTGCATTCCGTCATCACTGATAATGACATTGCAGTCATATCGGGATTCCAGCTCCCTGACAGCAGCAACTCTATCCGGATCTATAATAACCGGACATTGTGTATAGCGGGCGATCATCAGGGGTTCTTCTCCCGCTTGCCGGTAATTCGTTTGTGGAGTAACAGCAAAGGGATATTCGGAAGTTTTCGAACCATACCCTCTACTGACTATGCCCGGGGAATAACCAAGTCGACATAATTCCTGTGCCAGATAAATAACCAATGGGGTTTTTCCGGTACCTCCAGCGGTGATGTTACCAACGACGATTACCGGCAAGCGACTGATATAGGCTTTGCCTGATTTGCAAGATTGCAAGCGACGCAGGTTGCTGATAAGAGAGAAAAGCGCTGACAGTGGTCGCAGACAGTGTATCCAGCGGGACTGTTTATACCAGGCATTGGTCAGGATGTTCATCAGGCGAATTGGAGCTTGTGTAATTGGCTGTAGGCCCCGTTAGCGTTTAGCAGTGCCTCATGGGTACCTGTCTCGACAATCTCCCCCTTATCCAGAACAATGATCCGGGAAGCGGACTCGATTGTAGATAGTCGATGGGCAATAACAAAAGTAGTCCGGCCTTTCATCAGATGTTCCAGAGCAGACTGTATGGCCTTTTCAGATTCAGAGTCCAGGGCGGATGTGGCCTCATCAAGAATCAGGATTGGGGCGTTTTTCAACAAAGCCCTGGCAATAGCCAGACGTTGACGCTGGCCTCCTGATAAAAGTAATCCGTCATCCCCTATTCTTGTATCAAGTCCATTTTCCAGGGCTTCCACAAAGTCCAAGGCATTTGCATGAGTGAGTGCTTCACGTATAACGTTATCATCGACATCCTGCAATTCGCCATAGGCGATATTTTCACGAACAGTCCCGTTAAAAAGAACAACCTGCTGGCTGACCAGAGCGATATGATGACGCAGGTTTTTCAGCGTCATTTCGCTGACCTGTTTACCATCAATCAATATTTCACCCGTGTCGTGCTGGTAGAAACGGGGTATCAGGTTAACCAGTGTACTTTTACCACTGCCCGACTTGCCAACAATAGCAATGGTCTCCCCTGCTTCACAGTTGAAACTGATATGGTGAAGCACAGGGGCTGATACGTCTTTGCTGATTTCGCCAGGCATTGTATAAGTGAAGCTGACATCCCTGAATTCCACTCTACCTTGAAGAGTCGTCAACTCCACTGTCCCGGTGTCTTTCTCCTGCTCTTCATCCAGAAGAGCAAAAATGGATTGTGCAGCTGCCACTCCTCGCTGGACAACCGCATTGATTTTTGAAAGCTGCCTAATTGGTTTGAGCATGGAACCCGCAGCGGTTATGTAGGACACAAATCCCCCAGGACTCATCTCGGCCAGTACCGTTGGGGACATTGCCAGCCAGAGAAGTATTGACAAGGCGCTGGCTACAACGACCTGGATTACCGGTGTACTGATGGATTGTACTGCGGCCATTTTCAGATTCTGTTTAAGGTTCAGATAACTTTTTTCCTGGAATCGATTGCTGGCCTGCTCTTGAGCCCCGAATGTTTTGACTTCCTTCATTCCTTTCAGGGTTTCAGAGAGAATATGGGTAACATCACCCATACTGTTCTGGATGCGGCTTGAATGCTTCCTGAATTTTCTTGATGCATATAATACAACCAGTGAAACAATTGGCAGGACGGCGACAAAAAGCAAAGTCAGTTTCCAGTTAAGATAGAGAAGAAAAATAAACAGCGCTGAAACAAAAATGCCCTCCCTCAGAATGACGGTCAGCGCATCACTCACGGCGGAGCTGACCTGGGTCACATTGAAGGTGACCGTCGAAACCAGGTGACCCGCACTGTTTCGATCGTAAAAGGCACTGGGCAAGCCTATAAAGCGGTCAAGTAACTGGGTTCGCAGGGTATGAACAACATTGTTGGCAATATAGGCCATATAGTACGAACCCAGAAAGCCACCCAGCCCTCTGACAGCAACGATAGCTATCAGCGTAAGTGGAATTGTAAGCCGCTGGTCCGCAGATACACTGGCTCCTGCACCTATGGTATCAACCAGCTCCTGAAGCAGGTCAAAGAACTTCACACTGGAGGTTGAATAAAGAACAAACCCGAAAACTCCCAGTAGGAAATACAGTTTCAGGGGAATTACATACCTGAGCAGGCGTCCATAAAGAACCGATCCTTTTTCAGAAGAAACGGGGGAGTGTTTACCTGATTTGCTGGATGAGGACATTACTGGGTGTCCGGTTCACGTGTAGCGATATTCAAGCCAGGGAATCCCAGTTGCGCAACGGCGTCCATCGCGGTAACCACCGACTGATGTGTGGTGTTGGCATCTGCAGTAATTATCAGTGGAATCGTATTGTCACCGCCCGACACCTCGGAGATGGTCCTGATGAGTGTTTCTATCTCAGTATTCACCAATTGTCTGCCGTTAACAGAGTAAGTCCCACTCTCCGAGATAAGTATTTCAATTTCTGCTGCCTGTTGTTCTGACTGGTGACCACTTGCCTCAGGCAGGTTGATCAGCAAATTGGACTCTCTGGAAAAAGTAGTGGTCACCATGAAAAAAATAAGCAGCAGAAAAACAACATCAATCAGTGGAGTAAGATTGACGCTGACTTCTTCTTTGAGGCTGCGTTGGAATTTCACAATAATTATCCGGTAAAAGTTTCTCAGTTTTCCTTGATTTCAACACCACGCGTTGTATGAAGTGCATCTACAAGCTTTATTGATTCTCTTTCCAGATCAATGACCAGGCTTTCCACATGACGAAGAAACATTCTGTAAAACATAAGAGAAGGTATCGCTACGGCCAGTCCTGCTGCCGTAGTTATCAGGGCTTCAGAAATTCCACCGGCAAGTGCATTGGCATTCCCGGTACCCTGGGCCATGATTTCACTGAAAACACGGATCATGCCAAGCACCGTACCAAGCAGGCCAAGTAAAGGCGTGATGGCGGCTATCGTACCAAGGGTGCTCAGATAGCGTTCCAGTTCATGGACAACATGACTGGCTGCCTGTTCAATACTTTCAGTCATGATGGCACGACCCGATTTTGAGTTGACCAGTCCCGCGGCCAGAATCTGTCCCAGGGATGAAGATATTCGCAATTCTCTGAGCTCAGCGGCATCCAGCTGATTATGCTTGATCTTGCCCCAGACCTCGGCAAGAACATTCCTGGGGGCGATTCTTTTGGGATTCAGTGTCCAGAAGCGTTCAATAATTATGGCGATAGCGACAATGGAAGACACAATAATGGGCAGCATCAGCCAGCCACCGGCCTTTACAATCTCAAACAACTTGTTGACTCCTCACATGCCACGGACATCTGCTTACAGTGTCTTAATGATTGACTTTCCCATAAGGAAAGACTGTTTTCATACTCTGGGAAGAATGCTTTAACATCTTGAAAACAGTCGTATTTACAATGCCTTATAGGCGCATAAGAGTATCATAATACATCGCCCAACCATAAGCGGAAAATGCTCATTGCTTCACGCTTTACTTCTTACGGATACCAGAAACGCCTGATCTGCTGACGATACAGCTCAGGTCCCTGTATCCCATCTTTATCCGAGATCCTGAATGTAATCATTCCGCCCTGGGAGGTGTGTACGAGACTACTCCCAAACCGCTTGTAACGTGAAACCACATCGGAATGCGGATGATTAAATCGATTCAGATAACCTGCAGTGACTACCGTGTATTCGGGGGCTACATCACGGATAAATGGAGGTGTTGAAGAAGTCCGGCTGCCATGATGGGGAGCTAACAGAATATTGGCGGCAATCCGGATCTGCCTGTTTGCTACCAGCGCCAGTTCAGCATCTTTTTCAATATCGCCAGGCAATAAAACAGAGTAATCACCTGCACTGACACGAAGTACACATGAATTATTATTGGACCTGTCAAAACGTATTCCAGGCCCTATAACCTGAAAGTGAACCTTGTCCCATACCCAGGATTGTCCAGACTCACAAAGGACCTGTCTCCTGTCAGTACCTGGTATTTTCTCCCCAACCATGAATTTACTGTCTGGGAATTCCGTTAAAAGTGCTCTGGCCCCGCCAGCATGATCACTATCCCCATGACTTATCATCAGTATGTCTGCCTGACCCAGGTTATATGCCTGGATAAAAGGGATAACCACACCACTACCCGCATTGAAACGGGGACTGTAGGCAGGCCCGGTATCATAGATAAGCAAATGATTTGAGGTGACAAGCACCGCGGCCAACCCCTGACCAGTATCAAGCACATGCAGATTGAATGCCTGTTGTGCAGGACGATCCCTGGAATACATGTAGGGTAAAAATATGAGGAGCAGTACTGCAAGACGGTAAAGCAGGTTCTTGTAACACAGTAAAACGGTAATCAAAACAAACTGAATGCCTACTCCCCACAAGGGGGGCTGTGGAATTCTGAAACCTGAGTCCGGGACCAGTTCAATTACTTTCTCCAGTGCATCGGTGTACAACGCAAGCAGGAAATCAGGGAGGGTAATAATGAGTGGCAACAAAGATGGGGCAAGCAGGTAGACCAGCACTGCTAAAAGGCAAAGTGGAACAACTAGCATACTGATAAAGGGTATAGCCAGAAGATTTACCACTGGGGTCAACAGGCTGAGAGAGCCAAAGAGGTAGAGCATTAATGGCGCAAGTCCCGAAAAAAGGAAAAACTGGCTGCGCAGGATTTTGAATAACGGTCCGGAAACCTTGTTTCTTGGGACACTGCTTGAATGATTAAGGGATAAAAGGAGTAGATAAACTGCGCCAAAGGATAGCCAGAAGCCAGTATTCATAAGTGCAAAAGGATCTATTAGAAGCACCAGCAACAGGGCCAGGCTCAGATGATTGTACCCCTGTGTTTGCCTGTCCAGCAGGACCCCCGTAAAAACACAAAACACCATGACCAGTGCCCTTTGAACCGGCAGGGAAAAACCGGCAAACAAGCCAAAACAGCCAGTACCCGCAAAGGCAATCCACGTTGCCAGGCGACATGCGGGAATTGTCAGGCAAAGTGAAGGGAAACTCCTCATGATCGTGGCGTTAAAACGGAATATAAGCCATGCCACCAAACTCAGGTGTAGTCCGGAAATCACCATGAGATGATTGGTGCCGGTGGCTGATAACAGTTTTCGGGCATGCTCCGTAAAAGCAGAACGGTCGCCTATGGTCAGTGCCAACAGAAATGCTGGCTCCTCCAGTGACAGTTCCGAGACAGCCTGCCTGAATTTCTGCCGCACCCGATCTACCCGGTAGAACAATCCGTTAGGAACGTCTTGATTGATCACCCGGTTATATTTGCTGTCCTTTACATAACCGGTAGCATCGATGCCTTGACTGAATAACCAGGCCTCATAATCAAATCCACCGGGGTTGGCCATTCCATGCGGTCTTTTCAGGCGAACTTCAAGCAACCACTGCTGCCCCGGTTCATAGGAAGTATCTGTATAGTCATTGAGCAGGAACTCCCGTTCCACAGCATCAGGACTTTCTGCACAATCAGAAATGTCCTGACCCGGGCAAATCTGTGCTTTAACCAGCAAGATTCTCGTGGCGAATTCAGTGTTTTGTGGCAAACCCCGGATAATTCCCCTGACCAGCAGGTTCTGCTGTTCAAGCGCAACAGGCAGTATTTCCTGTTTTTGCATAGTCGCATTGAAAATCAACCAGGCAATGCCCAGTGAAAAACCAGCAGCAAGTCGAAACCGGGGAAAATGGTATGTCAGGAATATTGGTAGGCAGAAACAGAGCAACGTGCCGAAAGGCAGTAATTCAGGAATAAAACATCCGGCCATAACGCCCAGAGTGAATGACACAACCCAAGAGCGCATGACGTCCCTGCTTTGCCTGAATCATCATCAGGTTAGTACAGAAATAGTGGTTGTGCTTTCCGATGTGGCTGTGTGAAGTCTATTCGTATCGAAGCGCGACAGCAGGATCTGTTCTTGCAGCAACGGATGCGGGCAGAAGTGTTGCGAGCATGGTGAGAAATAGTGATAAAAAGCAGACGAGCAACAGGTCTGCGATGCGAATCTGTGATGGCAGATAGTTAATCGGGTAGATATCCGCACTGAGAAAACGGATATCAAATAACTGTTCAAGCCAGAGCACGATATCGCTTACAGTAAGGGAGAATATAATGCCCAGCAGAAGACCGACTCCTGTCCCGATCAGTCCGATGGAGAATCCCTGGACCAGAAATATATTTCGTATATTGCCCAAAGAGGCTCCCATGGTCCTGAGGATGGCAATATCACCCTGTTTGTCCCTGACCACCATTACCAGGCTTACAACGACATTGAAAGCGGCGACAGCCACGAGGAGAGAAAGGAGCAGTCCAACAAGTGTTTTGGACAGCCTGATATTTTCATATATGTTGCCGTATTCCCATGTCCAGTTGGATATCTGGAAATCGTTGGTAATGTCAGAGCGGATAGTCCGGGAAATACCTTCAACAGCAAAAAGGTCATTCACCTGCAGCCTGAGTCCGTGAATACCATCGCCCAGCCTATACACCCGTTGGGCATCGCCAATATGGACAACAGCCAATCGGTTATCCAGCTCAGAGCCAACCCTGATTAGCCCGCTGACAGTAAATTGCTTCTTGCGAGTAAACTCTCCCAGGGGGGTAATGGGTACAACTGTAGAAACAAGGGTTACGGTATCCCCTAGAGAGACTTCAAGAGTGTTGGCCAATTCTTCTCCAATCAGTATGTTGTAATCTCTGTTCCGCAGGCTCTCCAGACTGCCTGGACTGGAAAATTCGTTGATGGCAGACACCTGGCCTTCGGCCTCGGGATTAATACCATTAAGGACAACGCCCCTACCCTTGCCATTGGCCAGCAACATTCCCTGCAACTGCAAAAATGGCGATGATCCCGTAACTCCCGGTAAAGCATTAATGCTCGTTGCGATCTCCTGCCACTGTTTTTCATTCTGCAAGGCCGAAGTTCTTCCATCATAAAGGGTGATATGAGGGACCATGGCAAGTATCCTGTCCTGCAGTTCCCGGTCAAATCCGTTCATGACGGAAAGAACAGTGATCAGAATGGCAACTCCCAGGCCGAGCCCTGTAATGGACAGTAATGAAATAAACCCTGTCAGAAGATTTCGGGAACGTACCGAGGAGTAACGTTTTCCTATCGTAAGTGCGAGAGGAGATTGCATGTCACCTCCCTCGTGTAGAACGGGAAAGCACAAGCATTCCCTCTGTTAATTCATATGCTGTATCCATTTGTGAGGCAAAAGCAGGATCATGAGTAACTACGATAAAGCTTGTGGTAATTCTTGTTTTCAATTGCTGCATCAATTCATGAATGTCAGCAGCAGTATGGAGGTCCAGATTCCCCGTTGGTTCATCCATCAGGACACAGGCAGGATTATTCACCAGTGCCCGTGCAATAGCGACTCGCTGCCGTTCACCGCCGGACAACTGGGCCGGCTTATGATGTAGCCTATCTTTCAATCCGACTTTTCCCAGAATATCACTGGCCCTTGACAGGCATTCAGCATATGGGCGACGAGCGATAATCAACGGCATGGCGGCGTTTTCTATGGCTGAAAACTCACCAAGTAGGTGATGAAACTGGTAGACGAAGCCAAGTGTCTGGTTACGTAATTTGTCCAGTTCCTTGCCTGACAACAAAGCAATATCCTGACCAAGAATAGAGACTTTGCCCCGGCTTGGTTTGTCTATTCCACCCAGCAGATTCAGTAACGTCGTCTTGCCGGACCCTGACGCACCGGTAATAGCTACACTTTCACCGGGCATAACGGAGAGATTCACGTCACTGAGTACTTCCAGGGAGTTACTGCCTTCCTGGTAAATACGGCAAAGCTGCTCGCAATGCAGAACAGGATCATTCATAGCGCAGCACTTCCGCTGGTAAAATCTGAGAGGCCTTGAGCGCAGGATACAGCGTCGCTATAAAGCTTATGCCAAGCGCGATGACACAAGTTATCCAGACATCTGTGCTATCAAGGGTTGCTAGCAATGCGCTGATAACATACAGACTGGCGGGAGCCACAAAACCATCAAGACTGGCGGTAATACCAGAAAAATTACTGACAATCAGAACACCCAACAGCGCCCCCGCAGCAGTCCCCAGGATTCCCACCAGGGTTCCCTGAACCACGAATATTGCCATGATGGTTTTTTCGCCAGCTCCCATTGTTCTCAGGATAGCAATATCCGCTTTCTTGTCCGACACCAACATGACCAGAGTCGAAATAATATTGAAGGCACCAATGGCAACAATCATCATCAGCATGAACCAGGTGAGTAGTTTTTCCATTTTCAGAGCATTGAATAGACTGGCCTCGGTCACGCTCCAGTCCCTGCCCGAGAATCCAACATCTGGAAATGTCTGGTCCAGCAGTAACACACTACTGGCAACAACTGCCCTCGCCTCGTCAGGATCAGGCACCTTCAGCCGGTACTGTATGTTGGCCGACAACTCCCCCCCTGCCAGCAGGCCAGCAGTGTCATCAATGTGGACAAGAGCCAGTTCTGATCCAATGCTGAAGCGGGGATCAAAAATACCTTTAACCGTAAAACGGTGCATTTCCAGTTTCAACCGATTATTATCCTGGATAGCCGGTACCACAAGATTAACAGCATCCCCCCTGTTCAACCTGAGATTACCGGCAAGGACCCTGCCGAGGATGATGCCGTTTTCACCGGGGACCAGATCCTCCAATTCACCATCGACCATATTATCTGCAATGGCAGATACATTGATTTCAGCTTCTGGAGATATCCCCTTGATCTCTGTGACCTGGTGATACCCCTGCTGGCTGAGCATTCCTTCCAGGGATACATAAGGTGCGACCCCTGAAATATCCGGATACCCCTGGAGCAATGACAATCCGCTTTCCCAATCGGGAAAGGCAGTCAGTGTCGAAATTTCACCATGGGATACCGTAATCAGCGTGCGTTCACGCATAACCCCCTGGGAACCATTGTAGACCGAAAGAACGACAATGATCGCCAGTACACCGAGGGTGAGTCCTGCCATGGAAATTAGGGATGTAAAGGAAATTACACGGTTATTTTTTCGTGCAAGGATATAACGCAGGCCTATCAGGAAAGGAATGGATTTCAGCATGTCAGCATTAAAACATACCTGGAAAGGTCAGGCATGATCCTGATCGGCATGTGAAAAAGGCTTATTACAGTGCACAGACCGGATTATCGGTCTTCCTGCCTGGCGTTGATTTCACTGTCGTGGCGTTTAATAAGTCGTTGCACAGTCTTGAAACTGACCGGCATCATCGGGGTACTGACTTCAGAGGAAATGGCCCGCAGGGATTTTCCCTGTTTTTTCATGTCGAGGATTTTTTTCAGGACCTTCTGCTCCATGGGATTTTCAATCAACTTGCCATTGGAATGGATCATGTAGCCAAAGGGACGGCTGCCTCCGAGGAAGCGGCCTTTCTTGCGCTGACTTTGTTTAACGGTTTTGATGCGCTCTGTTGAGCGACGCTTTTCCAGGCTGTGGAAGACTTTAAGCACATCCGTAAATTGAGGCGCAAACTCTGTATCCGTGACCTCACCATCAAGATCAACTACATAAAGCTTGACCCGGCGCTTACGAAATTCCTGCAGCATATTTGCCATGTCTTCACAGTTACTGAATATCCTTTCCAGCGTGCAGGCCAGCACAATATCACCAGGTTGAAGTTTTCTGAGCAAACTGGCAGCTTCTGGGCGTTTTGCAAAATTGATATTCCATTTCTGGTCCTGGTCAATGATGCGCTCATTCACTTTCATACCCTCGCCAAGCGCATAGGTCTGCAAGCGCAGATCTTCTTTTTCAAGCAGGGTTTCCAGATCCTGGGAAGTTTCCAGGTGTTCTATTTGTGAAGTACGTGTATAGCTGTAAACCGACATGACTGGGCTCCGGGTCCGCCTTGATTACCTTTTGAGATAATCCGGTCTGTTTCAGGTTATCGCCTGGTTGCACTGTTTTGCACCAATACTATCCGGCTGGATTCTTAACTTGTCAGTTAAAAGATTGTGTCTCTGTTTGCACAAATATCCAACGGGGTAGTGATTTTAATCACTTAGGATTTGTCTTTGCAAGTCTACAGGCAAAAATAATACTAATTTCAGGGGTTTATCCGAGGAAATGCACTCAAATGGCTAATTTTTAACCAGTTGAATTGGGTAAAGTGGGAAATTTCAAGTCAAGTCGTGCCTGCGGTGGCACGATCAATAATTAAATCTACCGGCCTTCTCTAGAATGCCGAAGCAAGACTTTCCAGGGTATTAATCATCGGGGTTGGGTACACACCGAGATAAATAATTCCCAGTGTCATGGCAGCCATGACAACATGAACTCCAGCGGGCATTGCATTCGTGGCAGGATCTTCACCCGTAATTTCGGCCGGTTGCAACATGGTGTAGATCAGACGTAGATAGTAGTAAAGCCCTATCGCACTACCGATAATCAGCATGGTCAGCAGGAACCAAAGCTCACCTTCCACGCCGGAGTTGAAAATATAGAACTTGCCGATAAACCCGGCTGTTAAAGGAATACCGGCCAGAGAGAGCAGCACTGTGATCAGTACAGCTGAAACCCAGGTGTTACGCCAGAAAAGACCCCGAAAATCACTCAGATGATCAAGTTCATGTTCGTTGCTGGAAATAGCACTGATCACAGCAAAGCCAGCCAGGGACATAATAAAGTAAGCCAAAATGTAAAAACCCATGGCTTCAACAGACAGTGCGTTTTCTATCCTGGCAGCAGCGATAACGACGACAATCATATAACCAAGGTGGGCAATTGATGAATAGGCAAACAGGCGTTTGATATTTTCCTGCATTACCGCCAGCAAATTACCGATGATCATCGAGGCAGCGGCCATGACTGTCAGTACAGCCGTTACCGCATTGAATTCAAGTGCATTGGATGCGAGTAAGAGTCTCATGGTTACAGCCAGCATGGCCGCCTTGGATACCGTTGCCAGGTAAGCTGTGACCGGAACCGGTGCACCTTCATAGACATCCGGGGTCCAGATGTGGAAAGGAACCAGGGACAATTTGAAGGCTGCACCAGCAACAATCATGAGAACCCCCATCAGGAACACAGGGCTCAGGTCGCCAGCTGCAGCCAATGCCGCAGGAATTTCATCAAAACCCAAGGTGCCAATATAGGCATACACCAGGGCGATACCAAACAGGGTTATTCCGGAAGTAAGTCCTGACATAATCAGGTACTTGATTGCCGCTTCCAGTGGAAACTTGGCACTGGACGTATCATGCACAGGATAGGCAATCATGGCATAAAGACTGATCCCCATCATTTCCATACCAATGAGGAACGACACAAAGTGGTTACTGCACGCCAACACCACACCACCAAGAGTAGCGGTCATGAGAAGGATATAAAACTCCTCATTCTGGACGCTGTGACGCTGAAAATATGGATAGGCAAGCAAAGCGGTTGCAATGGCACCAACAATAATCAGGTTGGAAAAGAAAAGACTGTATTCATCAATCATCAACAACTGGGTTGCTTCCAGGGGCAGCACTGGCTCGATAAACAGGAAAGTCAGCAATGCAGCCGTCAGGCTGAACACAGTCAGACCAGAGACAATGGCATGGTCGCGCTTGAAGGCAGCAGTCATCATTACCACAACTGAACCCAGGGTCAGCATGATAATCTGCATCAGGTCGATAATGAGGTTGCTATACATAGTGACTGTTTCTACCTTCAAATGTCTTGTTCAAGCGAATTTCTGTTTAGTACGCCTTTCGTGCGTCTTACGTTCGTCTTACGTTCATCTTTAGTCTTTCTTACCGCTTAACTTTTTTTAACCTTCATGTGTTTTTCGGGTAACCAGTACGGTCAGTCGAAAAACAATACACCCAGACTGCGCAATGTCGGTTCTGACATGTCAAGCATGGACTGGGGATAAAGCCCCATCCAGAGCAGACCAATCATCATCAGTCCAAGGCAGATCATTTCTATCGTGGTCAGGTCTTCAACCACAAGATTGTTCTTGTTCTCACCATGAAAGACTTTCTGAATCACGATTAATGAATACACGGCAGCAACGACCATTCCAATCGCTGCCAGGGCGGCGGCCGCAATACTTATCCTGAATGTCCCCAGCAGTACCAGGAATTCTCCAATGAAATTACCCAGGCCCGGCATACCTACTGCAGCAACCGTAAAGAACAGTGCCATGAATGCCATTTTGGGAGCAGCGCCCCAAAGGCCACCCATCTGGTCCATTTGACGAGTATGAATACGGTGTTGAAGACCTCCCGCAAGCATAAACAGGGCTGCTGCACTGAAGCCATGAGCCAGCATCGTCATCACAGCGCCCTGCACCGACTGTGCTGTCCATGCATAGACACCAAGCAATACAAAGCCCATATGACTCACAGAGGTATAGGCTATCAACCGTTTGAGGTCATTCTGTCCAAACGCCACTTTGGCCGTGTACAGGATACTGATAACCCCCATCAACATGGCCGTTGGAGCAAAAGTTGCACTGGCATCGGGAAACAGTGGAATCGTAAAGCGAATCAGACCGTACGCACCGGTTTTAAGCAGAATACCAGCCAGAATAACAGACCCAGGAGTTGGAGCCTGTGAGTGAGCATCCGGCAACCAGTTGTGGACAGGTACTGCAGGCAGTTTTGTGGCAAATGCCAGGAAAAATCCAAGCATTAGCCAGAAACCATACTCTGAAGGAATATTAGTGCCCAACAGGTCAAAGTAACTGAATGTCAGTATATCGGTATCCTGGTAATGGAAGAATACGAGCACCAGTATGGCCAGCAGCATAAGCATGCCACTTACCTGTGTGAAGATAAAAAACTTCATCGCCGCGTATTCCTTGTTCTCATGTCCCCAAATGGCGATGATGAAATACATCGGGATGAGCATTACTTCCCAGAAAAAGAAGAACAGGAACAGGTCAAGAGCAGTAAACACGCCGATCACACCGGCCAGTGTCCAAAGCAGGTTGAAATAGAAGAACCCGGGTTGATCCTTGATTTCATGCCAGGCTGAACCAAGAGACATCAGTCCCAGGAAAACAGTAAGCATGATGAGCAGCATACCAAGCCCATCAGCACCAAAAATGAAGGAGATACCAAATCGGGGGATCCATTCATTGCTGCTCAGAACCAGCCATTCCCCGGGCTGGCCAAGATCAGCCACACTGGCTGCACTGTCCAGGCCAAGGGCACCTGGTGCAACGAACATCAGCACAACCAGGAACAGGTCCAGCAGAATGGTTGCCAGGGCTATCACCCGGGGTAACTGCGGGTTGCTCTTTTCTGAAAGCCAGGCGCCAATACCGCCGACGAACAGGATTGTTATTAACCAGACAAGGATCATAACAGCACTCCTATGGTGACTAATAACAGCAAGCCATAGGCAACGCTAATTGCATACCAGCGCAGCTGCCCGGTTTGGGTTTCGCTCATGATGTCATGGCAGAAACGGACTATCCTGGCCGAACCGTTGTAAATAAAGTCGATAAAATCTTTCTTGTTAAATTCTGCCAACCACATATAAGGCTTGCAGATAAGGGTGTTATAGAGCCAATCCATCCCCCATTGGGTAAACCAGAAACGGTGAAGCGCAGCGCCAAAGCCCTGGCCCGCCAGTTTCTCTGTGTCTACCTGGCCCTTGATAAAAACCCACCAGGCCAGGACAAAACCAAGCATTGGAATAAGGATCATCGCCGCCTGGGCCATCATGGATGCATGATGTTCTTCCCCTTCAGGGAATACGGCATCAACAGGAATGTGGATATAACCAGAAAGCACGGCACCAACAGCCAGTAATACCAGAGGGCCCTGCAAATGCAGCCCCATCACTTCATGTCCATCATGGGTTTTCTTCCCATAGAAGACCAGGAAGTATAATCTGAAGCTGTAGAGGTAAGTCATGACGGCACCCAGCATTCCAGCCAGAAACAGAATAAATCCGCCATCGTGGTTGGCCAGGGCTGAAGCCAAGATTTCCTCTTTCGAGAAAAAGCCGGAAAAGCCAGGGAAAGCCACCAGGCCAAGTGTTCCAATCAGGAACAGCCAGTGACTCCAGGGCAGGTCCTTGCGCAGACCGCCCATTTTGAAAATATCCTGTTCATGGTGCATGGCAAGAATGATTGAGCCAGCGGTAAGAAACAGGAGTGCCTTGAAGAAGGCATGCGTCATCAGGTGGAAAATGGCACTGTTCCAGGCACCAACACCCAGGGCAAGAAACATATAGCCGATCTGGCTTACAGTAGAAAATGCCAGTACTTTTTTGATATCGCTTTGTGTCAGAGCAGTAAATCCAGCCATCAACAGGGTGATAGCGCCAATGACACCAACCAGATACTGGATTTCAGGAGCCAGTGTATAAAGCACATGGGTCCTGGCGATCAGGTAGACACCCGCTGTAACCATGGTAGCGGCGTGAATCAGCGCTGAAATGGGGGTTGGCCCGGCCATGGCATCCGGTAACCAGGTCTGTAATGGCAGCTGCGCGGATTTACCTACCGCCCCCCCCAGCAGAAGCAAGGTAACTGCTGTTGCAATTCCCGATCCGACTTCCCATTCCATTTCGGCGTTGAGCATGGCTTCCTGGATATTCAGGGTGCCTGTACTGACGAACAGGGCAAAAAGACCCAGTGCCATGAAAGCATCCCCTACCCTGGTCATGACGAAGGCTTTACGAGCGCAGTATCCATTGTTGGGGTCTTTGTACCAAAAGCCAATTAACAGGTATGAACACAGTCCCACACCTTCCCAGCCCATGAAGAGCAGCACCAGATTGTCAGCCAGCACCAGGATCAGCATGGCGGAGACAAAAAGGTTCATGTAAGAGAAGAATCGGGCGAAGCTTGGATCACCATTCATGTAACCTGTGGCATAGACATGAATCAGAAATCCGATCCCGGTAATGACATACATCATGACCATGGAAACACCATCCAGGTAGAAGGTGAATCCGGCATCAAAATCGCCTACAGACATCCAGGTCCATAAGGTCTGGGAAAATGAGCTGGCCTCGGTTGCCGAGAACTGCATACCCACAAAAAGTGCAACGAGGAAAGACAGGCCAATGGAACCCGCACCAATAATCCCCGCGGGAACCTGTGGCAGTTTTCCACAGGTCAGCGTAAGAATGAGGAATCCGATGAAAGGGATTACCGGCACTAACCACAATAATTCAAGCATGTCTTGTCTTACCTTGTATCTCGCCTTGTTTTTCGGCCATGAGAATTGAAGCTGTCAGCCTCTCATTTCGTTAAGGGCGTCTATATCCAGTGTTTTACGTTTATGGAAAAACTGTAGTACCAGTCCAAGCGCAACAGCCACTTCGGCGGCTGCCAGACTCAAAATCATAATGAACATGATCTGGCCATCCACCTGTCCCCAGCGTGAAGCAGCGACAATGAAAGCAAGGCCTGTAGCATTTAGCATGATTTCCAGTGACATCAGGATGAATACCAGGTTGCGACGGGTCAGAACACCCACCATTCCCAAAATAAACAGGATTGCAGCCAGTAAGAGGCCATGCTCCATGGGAATAGCTTGCATTGTAATTTGGGGTAACACTGACTTTATCCTCTCACCGTTGTTGCCTAACCGTTGTCAAACGCGTCTTTATTCTTATTTTCTTGCCAGATGGAAAGCACCCACCAGGCCTGCAAGCAGTAGCATGGATGCAAGCTCTACAGCCAGAACATATGGACCAAACAATGCTGTTCCTACATCCTTTCCACTAACAACTGTTGTTGCCATATCTGCATCGGTCATGTTGATGGCATAAATCACTTCGATAAGTAATGGAATAGCCATCAGGCTTGGACCAATCCAGATTGACGGGGTCAACCAGGCTCTTTCCTGATCCTGTGTCACCTGTCCAAGGTTCAACATCATCACAACAAACAGGAACATCACCATAATTGCACCTGCATAGACGATGACCTCCAGAGCGGCAGCAAAGGGAGCGCCCAGAGTATAGAAAATTACGGCAATGGAAAGCAGGGAAACAATGAAGTACAGCAAAGCATGGACAACATTCGTTCTTGTTATCACCATCAAAGTCGCCAGGATCGCAATAATGGCGGAACCATAAAACAGTACATTCATGGCAACAGGCTCCTCCTGTCCGTCGGCGGAAGCTCATTCTGGGCTTCGCCCTTGTCCTTGCCGCCAATTGCCTTACCGGCAACCTTGTAGAAATTGTAATCGTGGTATTTGCCGGTGCCATTGATGAGCATGTGTTCCTTTTCCCAGACCATGTCTTGGCGTACATACTCAGCCATCTCGAAATCGGGAGTCAGTTGGATAGCGTGAGTCGGACAGGCTTCTTCACAAAATCCACACATTATGCAGCGGGAAAAATTGATGCGGAAAAATTCAGGATACCAGCGCCCTTCTTCATCCTCTGTTTTCTGGAGTGCAATACAGTCAACGGGACAGGCCACGGCACACAGGTTGCAGGCAACACAGCGTTCTTCACCATCCGGATCACGGGTCAGGATGATCCTGCCACGCCAGCGCGGAAAGGTATGCGGTTTAACTTCAGGATACTCAACTGTATCGGCTTTATTAAATAGATGCAGGAATACCAGCCACAGCGAAACAATCTGTGACCAGATAATTTTTACCTGATGCATCAACGCTTTAAGCATTATCAACTCCCCTGCATCAGCACAATTGCGCCGGTTACAAGTAGATTCAACAAGGACAATGGCAGCATCACCAGCCAGCCATAACTCATTAACTGGTCATATCGTGGACGCGCCAGTGCGGCCCTGACCAGAATAAAGAACACCACAAGGCACATGGTCTTAACGAACATCCAGAACACACCGGAAATGATCTCGTTACCCAATTCCAACCCAAAGGGTGCGTGCCAGCCGCCAAAAAAGAGGACTGGAATAAGACATGCCATCAATAACATGCCGATATACTCACCAACAAAAAACAGGCCGAATTTCATGCCTGAATATTCAGTGTTGAAACCCGAAATAATTTCAGCTTCACCCTCTGGCAGGTCAAAGGGCCAGCGATGGGATTCAGCAAGCGCTGCCACCATAAACACGATGAACCCAAGAAACTGGGGAATGACGTACCAGCCATCTTCTTGTGCTTCCACGATACCGCGCAGTGACAGGCTGTCTGAAAGAATCACAACGCCCAGTATGGAAATACCCATGAACACTTCGTAGGAAATCATCTGCCCTGCCGCACGCAATCCACCGAGAAGGGCAAACTTGTTATTGGAAGCCAGTCCACCCAGCATGGCTGAATAGGATGCCAATCCTGCCATCGCCATCACGAAAAGAAGGCCAATGTTCATATCGATAATGCCAACATTGGGCGCAAAAGGAATCATCGCAAAACTGAGTAGCATCACTATTGGGATTATCAGCGGTGCTACAACAAATGTCTGTTTATCCGCAAAGGGAGGTATCCAGTCTTCCTTGGTAATCAGCTTGATAACATCGGCCACGGACTGGAGGATACCGAACGGTCCCACACGGTTGGGACCCAGGCGATCATTGAAAAAACCCAGGACACGACGTTCCATCCAGATCAGCAGTGCCGCCAGGGTAAGGACAACACCCAGAATCAGGGCGATGTTGAGGAGTGAACCTACCTCAAAAGTAAACATCAGGCGTCCTCCCCTGCTGATTCATGGGTTTGCTTGTCACTGACAATGATATTCGCGGCGCGCCAGTCTGGAGGTGTTTTCCAGTCAGAGGCTTTCGCCAGTGAAATCCCGCCTTCAAGATCGGCAAAATTGAGTCCGTTGAGACCAACGGATACCCCTACCGTACCGGGCTTTATGGAACTGCGTATGACATAGGGAACGGCACCATTATTCTGCACCGCAAGTCCATCGCTGGCTTGCAGACCCAGTTTGGCGGCATCCTCTTCACACAGCGCAATATAGGCGCCAGTGGCTTTTTCCTGAATTGCCGGTGTTTTTCCTGTTAATTCCTCGCTGCCAAAGAGATGATAGAGAGGGAATACCGTGTAATCACCGGCAGACGTTTCCAGCGTGGTGACTGCACTGTACTTTTTATCTGTACTATTCAAATTATCCGTGGCGGCATTATTAACCAGCACATGGCCATGAGTTGCCTGCTTGAGTCCTTCACCAGTATGTGACTGGAACTTGAAGATACTCTGGTTTGAATTCCATCCGCCGTACCAGGGCGTGTTAAACACTTCAGCATCACGAACAGGGGGAATACCTTCCATGGAGTAGGACATAATCCCCTCCTCGTCCTGTTCCTGCTTGGGCTCATGAACGCTGATATCGGCGCGCATGGCTGTACGCCCACTATAGCGATGCTGTTGTCGCGGATAACGCATGCCTGCCAGGGTTTTCCCGGGAGTCAGGTTCGCCATACCCTGACAGTCGGCCACGGATTCTGCACACGCACGGGTCACTTCGGCTATTGGCTTGTCACTCAACCAGGACAGGCTGGAACGAATACTTTCGAGCGGTTTGAAAACAGAGTAAAAATGCTGGGCACGGGTTTCATAATTAACAAAGGTCCCGGATGTTTCAGCAAAGGTACCGCTTGCAAGAACCAGATTGGCTGCTTCACCGGTTTTCTGCTTGAGGCTGTCCAGAACGGCCAGATGATCAAGGCCGTCGATAAATCCATCAACCCTGGCAGTGGACGCCCTGCGATATAAATCATTTTCCAGCACAATGGCGGATTTGGCACCGCTATCCATCGCCTGCTCAATGCCTTTTCCGGAGCCTTCAGTAATAAGGGCAAGTCCCATACTGTTTGCTTCAGGTGATACAAGGGCCAGATTGGCTGTTATCTCGCCATCAGCCAGTGCTGTAGCAATATTGGCGGCGGCATCGATCAGTGCCGGATTCAGGCTGCCTGTTCCACTAATAATTAAAGGCTGTTTTGCAGATTTCAGGGCGGTGGCAATGGTCTGGACAAGCCCTTGCTCTTCCTCAGTAAGATCTGTTACACCCGGTGCATTGCCATCCAGTGCAGATGCAATGGCGAAGCCTATCTTCGCGCTCTCGGCTGCAGTGGCTATATGTACATTTTGAGCGACATCATCCAGGCGGGTTGCATGGGGTGACAGAATAAACAATGGGCTCTTGCGATCCATGGTCAGCTGTCGAATAGCAGCATCCTGCCAATCCGGGAACTTCATGGCCCTGGCCATGTCCTTGCCCAGGTTCCTCACCGACTGACGCAGGGCCAGTGATAAACGGGCAGCCGTATTGGTGACATCCTCACCAAGTATCAGGACGGCATCTGATGCCTCAATATCCTTGATATTGGCCACATTTACCGGACTAGTGCGGTATATGTCGAGAATCTGGTCCAGCATGCCCAGCTCTTTTTCTGACACACCCGCGTAAAAATTTTCGGCACCAACGAGTTCCCGGAGTGCAAAGTTTGCTTCCATGGATGCCCTGGGCGATCCGATACCTATGGCACTGCCAGCCATAGCCAACAGTTTGTCACGAGCTTCTTCATTGGTAGCAAGGACAGGATCTGCATAATGGCTGTCACGGGTCATGGAGACGGTAATACGATCATCGCTGTTCACATAACCGGTACCAAAGCGTCCACGGTCGCACAGGAAATAGCCATTTACTTCGTCATTGAACCGGTTTACGACACGACGCAGGGTACCGTAACGTTCTCCCGGATTTGTATTACAGCCTACACTGCAGCCGGCACACACCGAGGGAGAGGTCTGCAGGTCCCATTTGCGCACATAGTGTTTGGCAAAAGGCTTGTCAGTAAAAACACCGGTGGGACACACTTCTGCCAGGTTGCCACTGAATTCACTCTCCAGAGGACCTTCCTGCCAGCGACCGAAATAGGTGTTATCGTGGGAAGCCTGGGGGCCAAAATCTGTACCACCAGCATAATCCTTGTAGTACCTGACACAGCGGTAACAGGTTATGCAGCGATTCATCTCATGGTTAATGAACGGCCCCAGGTACTGGTTTGTATGGGTTTTCTTTTTACCATCATAACGTCGGTAGTTGTGGCCCGACATGACCGTCATGTCCTGTAGATGACATTCACCACCTTCTTCACAGACAGGGCAGTCGTGCGGATGGTTGATCATGATGCTTTCAATGGCCTGGGAGCGGAACTTGGCTGCATTCTCGATGGAATAACGTGCTCCGTCGCGAGGTGCTGTCATACACGCCATATTCAGGCGGCCACGTTGATCTTCATCGTCAGCATATTCAATTACCGCACACTGGCGGCATGACCCCACAGAGCCCATCGCCGGGTGCCAGCAAAAATATGGCAAATCTTCCCCATTGGAGAGGATTTCCTCCAGCAGGTTCTTGTTTTCGTCCACTTCCAGGACTTTGCCATCAACGGTAATTTTTACCACTTTTAAAACCTCTATAAATACTTAATAATCAAATATTTATAAGTACTATTTAACGTAATTTATCAATGTTTCTGGTAGCTGCAACCATGGTTTACATGGTCTTCAAACTCATCCATGAAATACTTGAGTGCGCTCTGCAAAGGTTCTGCCGCTCCAGGTGCCAATGCGCAAAAGGTATTTCCCGGTGCCATGTAACCGGTCATTTCCTTCAGGATCTCGATATCCTTCATTTCACCCTTGCCCTCTTCCATTTTGTTGAGAATATGCTCAACCCAGGGCAAACCGTCCCTGCAGGGCGTGCACCAGCCACAGCTTTCATGGGCAAAAAACTTGATCAGGTTACGAACACAACCCACCGGACATGTTTTGTCATCAAGGACCATTATCAGGGATGTACCCAGACGGCTGCCTGCTTTCTGGACTTCACCGGGATCCATCACGAGATCCAGGTGTTCGGGCATGAGAAAATCAGTTGACCCTCCACCGGGCAAAAATGCCTTAAGTTCGTAACCATCCTTCATGCCACCGGCATAATCTTCCAGCAATTCCCTGAAAGTGATACCAACCGGCACTTCCCAGCAACCAGGATTGTTTACCCTGCCACTGACACCGGATATACGCGTTCCAACATGCTCCCCTTTGCCAAGCCCCTGATACCAATCAGTGCCATTGGCCACGATGCCGGGAATGTTGCAGATGGTCTCTACATTATTCACAACCGTTGGCCTGCCCCACAACCCACTAACCTGTGGAAATGGCGGCTTGGCTCGTGGATTGGCCCTTTTGCCTTCGAGAGCATTGATAAGGGCGGTTTCTTCACCACAGATATAGCGCCCGGCACTGGTATGCAGGTATATATCCAGATCAAACCCTGATCCCAGAATATTCTTGCCGAGCATGCCATTCTCATAAGCCTCGTCAATAGCCTTGAGAAGACGCTCCTCGCACTCGATATATTCACCCCGCAGGAAGATATATCCGGTGCTGGCCTGTATGGCATAGCTGGCGGTGATCATCCCTTCAATCAGGAGATGAGGATCATGTTCAATCAGCAATCTGTCCTTGAACGTACCCGGTTCCATTTCGTCGCCATTGACGACAAGGTAACGGGGGCCACCATCGGGTGGAGGAACAAAGCTCCATTTAAGGCCCGTGTTGAACCCGGCACCACCACGGCCACCCAGGCCGGCTTCCTTGACCAGGTTAACCGCATCGCCAGGTTCCATGGTTATTACCTTGCGGACACTTTCATAGCCACCAGCCGCTTCATACTGCTTGAAATCAAACGGTAAGCGACCTGCTTCGATATTTTTTGTTAAAGGTTTGTCCATTTTCTCAGTCGAATCTCTGAACTCTATTGAGTCTCTGTAACCAGGGTTTAGCCCTTCGCCTTGTATTCAGCCACAATGTCATCAATCTTCTCAGGTGTTATATCCCGGTAGGTTTCACGATTGATCATCATCATTGGCGCCCTGTCACAGGCACCCAGACACTGCACAGGAATCAATGTAAACAGGTTGTCTTCGGTTGTCTCTCCATACTCAATACCCAGGGTATTGGTGATATGGTCTTTCAGGGAATCACACCCGAGCATCCAGCAGGCGACGCTGTCACATAACCTGATGACATACTTACCTACCGGTCGCCGGAAAATCATATTGAAGAATGTCGCGACTCCTTCCAGCTCATCCGGTGGAATATCCAAATACTCGGACACGGCCAACAGGCTTTCATCGGACACCCAGCCCTGGTATTTCTGTACAATTTTCAGCGCCTCAAGACCCACTGCCTGCGTATACGGATAGTGCGTTTTTTCATGCTCTATCTCGTGAATTTCTTCTTCAGTCAGCGTTCTTGCCTTGACGGCTGTACTGGCGATGATGTTGCTCATTTCTAGATCAATTTCCTACTGGAGAATCTTGCTTTTCAGCCTACTTGTCCACATCTGCCATCACAAAATCAGTGGTAGCGACGACGGCAGTAAAGTCTGCCAGCATCAGCCCACGACTCAGGAATGGTATTGCCTGGATATGGATGAAAGAAGGCGTTCTTATGCGCGTGCGATAGGAGCCACTACCACCATCATTGATCAGGTAGTACATGTTCAGACCCTTGGTCGCCTCGATAGTCATCGACACTTCTGTTGGATCAATAATTGGTCCCCAGCTCACGCTCAGGAAGTGATCAATCAGGGTTTCAATATCCTGCTTAGACTTTTCCTTGATAGGAGGTGTTGCCAGGGGGTGGTCTGATTTGTAAGGACCAGACGGCATATTTTCTACGCACTGCTTGATTATTCGACAGCTCTGGCGCATCTCTTCAACACGCACAGCAGCCCTGTCATAGCAATCACCGTTAACGGCAATTGGCACGTCAAACTCGAAGTTTTCATACCCGCTGTAGGGCCTGTTCTTGCGATAGTCCCATTCAAGTCCGGTTGCACGCAGGGCCGGACCGGTCATACCCCAGTCAAATGCATCCTGTGTAGTCATGGAACCCACACCCTGGGTACGTTGGCGGATAGTGGTATTTGCCATAATCATCTTGTCGTATTCGGCAAGACGTTTCGGGAAGTATTCAACGAACTCACGAATCAGCTTGTCCCAGCCATTTGGCAGGTCCTGGGCAACACCACCGATACGGAACCAGCTGGGATGCATACGCCCACCGGTGATTGATTCGATTATGTTGAATGCTTTTTCACGATCTTCGAAACAGTAAAACAGGGGCGAGAGTTGCCCAAGGTCAACGGCCCAGGTGCCATAGAAAAGCAGGTGACTGCATATCCTGAAGAATTCGGCGAGCATCACACGAATGGTCTGAACCCGCTCAGGAACCTTGATGCCAGCCATCTTTTCAACCGCCATGACATAAGGCAGGTTATTCATGACACCGCCGAGATAATCAATACGGTCTGTATAGGGAATGTAGGTATGCCAGCTCTGGCGTTCGCCCATCTTTTCTGCGCCGCGGTGGTGGTATCCCACGTCAGGTACGCAATTAATCACATACTCACCATCGAGTTGCAGGGCAAAGCGGATAATACCGTGGGCGGCCGGGTGATTAGGACCAAAGTTGAGGAACATGTACTCGGAAGTATCGGAATGACGGGTCATGCCCCATTCCTCAGGATCAAACAGCATGGCTTCCTGTTCACGATCCTGAATTTCGTCGCTCATCTGGAACCAGTCCATTTCCGTAGCCCTGGCGGGATGATCCTTGCGTAGGGGGTGTCCAACCCAGGTGGGAGGCGTATAAATTCTTTTCTGGTTGGGATGGCCTTCTACATTTATGCCAAACATGTCCCACATTTCCCGCTCATGCCAGTTGGCAGCTGGCCACAGGGAGATAACCGTCGGGATATTCTGGTCGTTTTCAGACAGAGCTACCTTGAGACGAATATCACAATTACCCGAATAGGAAATCAGGTGGTAGACCACTGTAAAATCACTGTCAGGCTGCCCCTGCCTGTTGACACGCATGCGTTCATCTATAGCGGTTACGTCGAGCAGCATCTCGTAGCGGGGGCGATACTCATCGCGCAGGTAACGCAGTATGTCGAGTAATTGGCTGCGTGGCACCCACAATGTCGGCATGCCTTCGGCAGTATGCTGACGTACAAAAGTGGATTCACCAAACTTCCGGTAAAGGGCATCAATGACAGCGGGTTGCTGTGCCTGTGCTTCCTGGGCTGTTTGTTCGCTTACGGTAGTCAACTCTTGTCTCTATTTTAAGTGTGCTTATGTGTATGTCTGTGTCTGCAAAAGAGGATTAATCCTGGTCATGCGGACCTTTTTTACCGCTGGCAACGTCCCAGTAGCTAGGTCCTACCTCATCCGGACTCACCAGTTCAGTGGCACTGATGCGGTCTTTGAGGCGTTTCTCACGCTGGATTTCCACTTTTTCACGCTCGTGGATACCCTGATCATTGATAACCCAGCTTACGGGGCGGCGTTTCTTGCCTATGGAATCCTGAAGCAGGGTAAGTCCCTGCAATAATGCTTCCGGACGCGGGGGACATCCAGATACATAAACGTCCACAGGCAGGAATTTGTCCACCCCCTGAACAACGGAGTAGATGTCATACATACCACCGGAATTGGCACAGGATCCCATGCATATCACCCAGCGCGGCTCCATCATTTGCTCATATAGACGCTGGACCACCGGCGCCACCTTCCTGAACACGGTACCGGCGATAATAATCATGTCAGCCTGCCGTGGTGTAGCGCGAAAAACCTCGGCACCGAAACGGGAAATATCATGGCGATTGGAAATGGCTGTTGCTGCCTCAACATAGCAGCAAGACAAGCCGAAGTTATATGGCCAGAGTGAGTTTTTACGACTCCAGGCCAGCATATCTTCAAGCCTGGTCATGATGACATTCTTGCGAATATAGTCATCAAACTCTCCCATGCCCGGACGCGGGTCAGAGACTTCTTCAGGACGGACCAGTTCCCAACTCATTAGTGACCTCCCCCATGATGATTATCCTGGGTAATTTCTTCTTCAATTTTCTTTCCATCCCTGATATTGACGACACCACCAGGGCCTTTGACGAGATCCCTGTCATGACGCTGGCGTGACGTACGCCATTCCAGTGCGCCACTTTTCCAGAGATATACGAGGCCGGCGACAAGAATCACAATGAAAATAGCGACCTCAATAAAACCGACCCACCCGGCCTCACGAATCGACACAGCCCATGCGAACAGGAATACCGCTTCAAGGTCGAAAATAATGAAAAGAATGGCAGTAAGGTAGAAAGGGACGGAAATCCTGATGTTTGGCGAGCCGGTAGGCAGTACACCAGATTCATAAACATCCTGGGTAGCATGATCGCTTCGCTTCTGACCAAGCACGGTTGAGACAATCAGCAGGCCGACAATCGCGATAATGACAATTGAGCCGTAAAGTACCAGGGGAAATAGATCTATATTCAAACCTGCCAACCTGTGTTTTATCTTGTGATCAGAATGCTTTCAGGACCTGGCCTGAAAGAATTTCCAGTGCGCAAAGCTTGTCAGCTTTTTCTCTCACACTGTCTGTACTAAATCATCCGGACCAGGGCAATAGACAGGTCCGTCTTGAGAAAATTGATGACACTACGACAATGGATTCAGTGAAAACATCGGGCAATGGCTAAAAAATTTTCTGGGTCTTCAGTAGTGGTCAGTTCAACCAAAACTGTCTGCGGGCAGTGAACCGCTGTTCTTTCGAAAAAAAAGACTAAAGAGCGGTCAAAACGACAAAAATTTCACTGCTTCAAGCGGGGTGCCAATTTACACTTTCCGCTTTTTGCAATCAAGCGTTTTTTCGTTCAAGCCCTATATAAATCAAGGCCTGCAGGCAGACAGCACCTATATTGAAAAGAATGCATCAAGATACTCAAAACAGCCGATTAAAGCCATTGAGTGCGGCTACTTTGTATGCTTCGGCCATGGTCGGGTAATTAAAGGTCGTATTAATGAAATATTTCAGGTTATTCGCCTCACCCTGCTGATTCATGATGGCCTGACCGATATGGACAATTTCAGACGCCTGGTCACCGAAACAGTGTATACCCAGAATTTCCAGCGTTTCAAAATGAAAGATAATCTTAAGCATGCCCACCTCATCACCGGTAATCTGTGCTCGTGCGATGTTCCTGAAAAAAGCCTTACCAACCTCGTAGGGCACTTTTTTCTCGGTCAGCTCCTGTTCGGTATAACCCACAGTGCTAATTTCAGGAATGGTATAGATACCGGTGGCAACATCTTCGACAAAATGAAACTCATCGGGATTGATAATCGCGCTGCAGGCCGCCCTGCCCTGGTCATAGGCAGCACTGGCCAGTGAGGGCCAGCCAATAACGTCACCGGCTGCATAAATGTTGTCTGTATCAGTCTGGTAATGGCCATTGACGCTCAGCCGTCCTCTGCTGTCAGCTTCCAGACCAACGGCATCGAGATTCAGGTTATCGGTATTTCCGGTACGCCCATTAGCCCATAGGAGTATATCGCTCTTGATCTTCTTGCCAGACTCCAGATAGGTCACCACGTGATCATCATGGTATTCCAGCTTGCTGAAATGCTCCTGATGGCGGCACCTTACCCCCATATTCTGGAGATGGTAACTCAGTGCATCGGTGATCTCTGTATCCAGATAGGAAAGCAGCGAGTCCGCTGGATTAATCATTTCCACCTTGACCTTCATTCCGGCAAATATCGAAGCGTATTCACATCCAATTACCCCGGCACCGATAATGGTGACTTTTTTTGGTGTGCTCTTGAGCTGCAGTATGGTGTCGCTGTCAAAAACCCGGGGATGCCTGAAATCTACGTCACCCGGACGGTATGGCCTAGAACCTGTGGCAATAATGAAATTGTCTGCTTCGTATTGGGTCCTGGACTTGCCTTCAGTGACCTGTATCTGGTTTTTGTTCACAAACTGGGCTGTGCCCTGGATAACGGGTACATTATTGCGCTCATAGGCATCACTACGTGATTTGCTCTGCTCGTAAATCACACGCTCGGCTTGCTTCAGGGCTTGCTGGAAGGTCAGTTTCTTCATACCCCCCAGCTCCCTGAGCAAAGGATTGGTATGAAAAGTAATTACCTGCTTGACGGAGTAGCGAATCGCTTTGGAGGGTATTGTCCCCAGGAAAGTACAGTTTCCGCCCAAACTGGGCTTGTCACTTACAACGGCGACATCCTTGCCAGCCTTGGCCGCATTCATGGCGGCAGCCTCACCAGCAGGACCACTGCCGATGACAAGCAGGTCATATTTTTTCTTGGATTTACTCATGCTGTGTCCGAATACCTGGGTTGCTTAAAAATACCGGTTGAAAGCCTCTGAGTGACGGGCACTGTACCCGTTGCTTCCTGAAACGATAAAGTAGGCCGCCAATTGTAATTCATTTGCCAGCAACAAGCCTTCCTTCAGGCCAAGAACCAGTAATGCAGTCGCCCAGGCATCTGCGGCCATTACTGAATCCGCTATGACAGTCACTGACGCCAGATCATGGGAAATCGGCCAGCCGCTCTCCGGATTTATGGTATGGGAATATCGCCTGCCTTCATGAATAAAGAAATTACGATAATCACCCGACCCGGCTATTGCCGTTTTGCCGTTTTCCGTACGCACTTGCTGGTACAGTAAACTTTTCTTTTCAAATTGAAGATCATCCGGGCGTTCGATTGCCACGTTCCAGGGGACTCCCTCCGAACGGTTGCCGCTGACCAAGACTTCACCACCAATATCGATAAGATAATCACGGATATGGTGATTCTCAATCATTTGTCCAACCTGGTCCACGGCGTACCCCTTGGCTATGGCAGAAAGATCCAGTGCCAGCGGGTGGGACTTGGTCACCGTCTTCCTCTCCGAGTCGATGAGCAGTGAATCAAAGCCCTTCATTGCCAGACCAGCATTGATGGCATCTGCATCTGGGATCAACTGCGTCGGGGAAACAGCACCAAAACCCCATAAATCCACAAGCGGCTTTACAGAGGGATCAAAGGCTCCACCGGAATTGCGGTAGATAACCACAGCGTTTTCAAGGACCTGGATCATCTCACTGGATACAGACATTGCCGAACCCGGCGGTGTTGCATTCAGGCGTGACAGCTCGGAGTCAGGGGCATAGGTGGAGAATAGCCCCCTGTCCAACCAGGAAAGGCGTGCCCTGATACTGTCATTGAGCACCTCAAGGCTTTTAACGCCAGTATTCATTCCTGGTCGGACAAGCACCCTGTAACGGGTGCCCATTGTCTCACCGGAAATAGTCAAAACAGTGTGCGAATCCGGGCTGACCGGATGCCCGAACCAGACAAGGCCGTCAGAAAAAAGCAGCAGCAGGCAGAGCGTAATTAAAAAAGCCGGCAATATACGATGCGTGAAATTACCGGCTTTGAACACCCTAGTTGGCCATGGAGTCATCGGCCGGATAGGTAAGATATTTAACTCCAGCCAGGCGGCTGACCATCCTGACTACCTGGGCACTGTAGCCATACTCATTGTCATACCACAGGTAAAGAATCATGTTCTTGCCATTAACCTTGGTGGCGGTAGCATCCACAGTACAGGCTTCCTTCGATCCTATGAAATCACTGGAGACGGCATCCGGAGATTCCGTATAGCCAATCTGGTTCTGCAGGGGTGAATGCAGGGCAATCTCCCTCAGGTATTCATTGATTTCTTCGGCGCTGGACCCGGTCAACAGGGTCAGGTTCAAAATGGCAATGGAAACATTCGCTACCGGTACCCTGACGGCATTACCGCTCAGCTTTCCTTCCAACTCGGGAACCGCCTTGGAAACAGCCTTTGCTGCACCAGTCTCGGTAAGTACCATATTCATTGGCGCACTGCGGCCACGACGATCAGCCTTGTGGAAGTTGTCAATCAGGTTCTGGTCATTGGTATAGGCATGCACAGTTTCCACATGACCATGAACCAGGCCATATTTCTCATGAATCAGTTTCAGCACAGGCGCAATGGCATTGGTAGTACATGATGCCGCAGAGATGATCTGATCAGAAGGATCAATCGTGTCGTGATTAATTCCCATCACGATATTCTTGAGGTCACCTTTTCCTGGCGCCGTCAGCATGACTTTTTTCACACCTTTGGACTTCAGGTGAAGACTCAGCCCTTCCCTGTCACGCCATTTGCCGGTGTTATCAATGATCAGGGCATCATCTATTCCATACTGGGTATAGTCAATGGAATCGGGACTATCAGCGTAAATGATCTCAATGACATTACCATTGGCAACGATTCTGTTGTTTTCTTCTTCAACACGGACCGTCCCGGAGAAGGAACCATGCACTGAATCATTACGCAGCAGGTTAACACGCTTGAGAAGATCACCCTCTCCCGACTTCCTGACCACTATAGCCCTCAGGCGCATGACCTCACCGTTTCCAGTCTGCTCAAGCAGTAATCGTGTGACAAGGCGGCCAATGCGACCGAAACCATACAGGACAACGTCAGTGGGCTTGTCTACAGGCTTGTAATCGACTCCTACCAGATGGGACAGTTCCTCAGCAACAAGCGCATCCAGATCGACATCAGCATTCTCTTCCAGGGCCTGCATGTATTTAACCGTTAGCTTGCCCAGGTCAATCTGCGCCGGGCACAAGTCCAGCTTGGCAACGGCTTTGAGCACCGGATTGCTTTCAAATTCAGACAGCTCATTACGGGCAACTTCACGTACCCGCCTGTGAGACTTCATGATATTGGCAACTGAACGGTTGTTCAGGGTTCTTCCGTAAAGGAAAATCTGGACGTTTTTTTCATTTTCCAGCTTTCCCATGATCGGCAACATTTCCTGGGCCAGCGCCTCCCTGGCTTTCCAGTCACCAAAATAGTCGTCTACACTAGGTCGTTCCACTGTTTAATTTCCTGTAAAATTAAGAATAAAAAGAGGCGCGTATTATCCAAATATGCACCTTCTTTGTCTATTTCCCATTGCCGGATATTGAAAATGATGTAACCAGGACCAGATTGTCGGTATTTTTCGTTGCAACCCTCCACAGGCACGACCACATTCCCATACAAGGACTCCCTTTTCACCCATGAATATTTTGCAGTTACATTCACTGCCGGATCTGACCATTGCCCGGGATAAACAACGCTGGGGAGGTATGGCTGGTGCCGCTGGCAGTCTTGTCCTGGTCAATTACACACGGCAGAGTGGCGGTTTAAGTGTCGTTGTCACCGAGAATAGCCAGCAAGCCGAAAGGTTGCAGGCCGAATGTCGCTTTTTCAGTAACGGCCAGGTCGATATTCTTGAATTTCCCGACTGGGAAATTTTGCCCTACGATAATTTCTCTCCCCACCAGGACATTATTTCCCAGCGTCTGAGCACACTATCCTCACTTCCCCAGGCAAGTAACGCCATCCTGATTGTGCCGGTCAGCACAATCATGCACCGCCTGGTACCAACGACATATATCAGGGGCATGAGTCTCAGTCTCAACGTGGGTGGACAACTTGACCTTGATGCCATGAGACGTGAACTGGAGTCAGCCGGCTATCATTGCGTCGAGTCAGTCTACGAGCATGGGGAATTCGCTGTGCGGGGTTCAATCATGGATATTTTTCCGATGGGGGGAACCCAGCCTGTAAGAATTGAACTTTTTGATGAAGATATAGAAAGCCTCCGGCATTTTGATCCGGAAACCCAGTTGTCCAATGACAAGGTTGAAACCATTGAGCTTCTGCCCGGTAAAGAGTTTCCCCTGACTGAACAGGGAATTGCTACATTCCGGCGAAATTTCAGGGAAGCCTTTGATATCGATGTTCGTAAATGCCCACTGTATGACGATATATCCAGAGGCAATGCAGTCGCCGGCATTGAATACTACCTACCGCTCTTTTTTGAAGAACTCAATACCTTGTATGACTACCTGCCAGATAAAACAGCGTTTTTTACGGTGGGTGATGTCCCGGCTGCAGCTGACCTGTTCTGGCATGAAGTGCGTCTTCGCTATGAAGACCGGAAAGTCGACCCTGAAAGACCTTTGCTGGCTCCCGACAAGTTGTTTCTTTCCACAGAGTCCCTGTTTTCCTCTGTTCGGGACTACCCCCAGGTAAATCTGGTTCCCGGCAAACCGGAAAAATCCCAGGCAGTCTTACCCGTCCATACAGTGGGTGACCTGGACGTTGAGCATAAGCGGGATAATCCGCTTGAGAAACTCAAAACCTTTCTGGATTCCCTTGGGGATACGCCGGTGCTGTTCTGTGCAGATTCAGCTGGACGCCGGGAAGCATTAATAGAGTTGCTGGCAGCCTCCGGTTTGAAGGTGCAACACATGGACAACTGGGAGGCATTTGTCACTGAACGCCCTTCCCTGGGTATTACGGTGGCTCCTCTGGAAAGCGGGGTGTGGCTTGACGACCCTTCAATGGTCCTTATTACCGAGAGCATGCTCTTTACCGATCATGTCAGCCAGCCCCGACGCCGGGGCAAGTTCACCGACAACGCTGACTTCATTATCAAGAGTCTTACGGAGCTGCGCATCAATGCGCCGGTTGTGCACATTGATCACGGTATCGGCCGATACAAGGGACTGCAAACTTTCGAAGTAGAAGACCAATTGACAGAATTCCTGGTACTGGAGTATGCCGATGAAGCCAAGCTTTATGTACCTGTCTCATCACTGCACCTGATCAACCGCTATAGTGGCGCAGACGCCGACCATGCCCCTCTCAATAAACTAGGCAGTGACCAGTGGGAGAAAGCCAAGCGCAAAGCCGCCAAAAAAGTCATTGATGTGGCAGCAGAACTGCTGGATGTCTATGCACGAAGGGAAGCCCAGAAAGGCAAGAAGTTTGATATTCCCGAAGATGATTACAGGGTATTTGCAAACAGTTTTCCCTTCGAAGAAACAGATGATCAGGAAGATACTATCAACGCCGTTGTAAATGACTTGCGCCAGGAGAAAGCCATGGACCGTCTGGTTTGTGGTGACGTTGGCTTCGGTAAAACGGAAGTTGCCCTTAGGGCGGCCTTCATTGCCGTCAGTAATAATACCCAGGTAGCCATACTTGTCCCAACTACACTGCTTGCCCAGCAGCACTACGATAATTTTAAAGACAGGTTTGCCGACTGGCCTGTCAATATTGCACTGATGTCACGGTTTGTCAGCGGTAAACAACATGCCCTGAACATGGATCAGCTGGCTTCTGGAAAAGTGGATATCGTTATTGGGACCCATAAACTGCTTCAGAGCGACACAAAGTACAAAGATCTGGGCCTGTTGATAATTGATGAGGAACACCGATTCGGTGTCAGGCAAAAAGAGCGTCTCAAGGCATTACGAGCCAACGTGGACATCCTGACCCTGACAGCTACTCCGATACCACGAACACTTAATATGGCAATGTCAGGCATCCGCGATTTGTCGATTATTGCCACGCCGCCGGCAAGAAGGCTGTCTGTAAAAACTTTCGTTCGGGAGTCCACGCCTAGATTGATAAAGGAAGCTATCCAGCGTGAATTATTGCGCGGCGGTCAGGTATTTTTCCTGCACAATGAAGTCAGGACCATTGAAAAAGCTGCTGAAGATCTTCGTGTTCTCCTCCCGGACGCAAAAATATGCGTGGGACATGGCCAGTTACGTGAGAGCCAGCTTGAAAAAGTCATGTCTGATTTTTATCACCGGCGATACAACGTCCTTGTCTGTTCAACCATTATCGAGACCGGCATTGATATTCCTACTGCAAACACCATTATCGTTGAAAGGGCAGACAAGTTTGGCCTGGCACAATTACACCAGCTACGCGGGCGGGTTGGACGTTCCCATCACCAGGCATATGCCTATTTGCTGACGCCACACCCAAAGTCGATGTCCCAGGATGCACTGAAACGACTGGAAGCCATCGGGGCTGCAGATACTTTGGGCGCAGGATTCGTGCTGGCCAGTCATGACCTGGAAATCCGCGGTGCAGGGGAATTACTAGGTGATGAGCAAAGCGGTCATATACAGACTATTGGCTTTTCACTTTACAGCGAAATGCTTGAGCACACCGTCAAGTTGATGAAGCAGGGCAAAACCCCTGACCTCAATCATCCATTACACTCGGGTGCAGAAGTGAACCTGCATATTCCCGCACTCATCACTGAAGAATATCTTCCCGATGTTCATACACGCCTCATGATGTACAAGCGTATTGCTAATGCAGCTGACAACCGTGAACTTGATGAATTAAAAATTGAAATGATTGACCGTTTCGGCCTGCTTGCCGAGCCGACAAAATTACTGTTTGAAGTGACATACATGAAGCTTCAGGCTGAATCTCTTGGCATTAGCAAGGTTGAAGCCAACAGTCGTTATGGAAAGATAGTTTTTGATAGTGAGACCGCCGTGGAGCCATACTCGGTTGTCAAACTGGTTCAGGAGCAACCACAGGTATTCAGCATGAATGGAGCAACAGAATTGCGCTTTCGCACCGACATGAGCGACCCGGAACACCGCATCACTTTCACAAAAGAATTGCTTACCGCTTTAACTCCGCAATCCCTTCAGGTAGCCTGATGACATGAGATCTCACCCGTTCATGATTGCCAGATTAATAATCACAATAAACTGTATGTTGCCAGCGACGTTAACTGCCCAGACATTTAGTTATGATGGTAATCGCTGGTATGAAATTGAGGTGAGCATTTTTACTAATGAAAATGTCGATGCACATAACGAACTGGTTATTCCAGAAAAGCACAGGCTTTTTTATCCGGAGCCCATTCATCAACTGACACCCGCCAGCAGCGGCTTCATGATTCCTTTCAGGGAAAATTCTGTCGACGAAAGGCTAGAATCATTATTCGACAACACACAGAGCCGGAATTTTAATTCAGAGCAAAACAGGGCTTTACAAAAAATTGTAGGCCCGGAAGAGTTCAAGGGAGAAAGTGACTTCCGCCTAATGGATTTTCGACGCAGTCCGTATATTGCACTGGGACAGGACACAGCAAACTTCACGAGGGACAACCGTTCTATCGAAGCCTCCGTAGAACACAGGTTATTGTTTCATGCTGTATGGAGACAGCCGGTCCTTAACCGCGCCCAGGCCGATGCCATTTTTGTTGCAGGTGGTTCCAGCAATGGCATCCATACTGAACTCGAAGGATCATTGCGTTTCAGTTATGACATTAACCGGGTTGATGTGGAAGCCAGACTTTGGCTGTTGACTTTTGGCACTGAAGCCAATGCCCTTGGTCAGGAATGGACTATCCCGTTACCCCCTTTTGTTGGCCCGGCCCTTGATAATCCGACATTACAATCACTTCCGGCCATCACATCCGTAGCCATAATGAACCAGGAAAGGGAAATGATCAGCAATGAGCTTCATTATCTGGATCACCCTGATCTCGGCGTACTGGTGGAAATCAGGCCATACCAGTTACCCGAGGTAAATGATTTTTCGTTTGAGTAGAAAGAATTCAGTCAAGTTCTGCGACGCTGGCAAGGACAATGTCACGAACACCGGCAATACCGCTTTCAAGTGTAGTGGCAATATCCTCAAATGAGATTAGTCTGTCAGTGACGCCGGCTGCCCAGTTCACAACCAGCGCAATGCAGGCATAGGAAATATCCAGTTCACGAGCCAGTGCAGCTTCAGGCATACCGGTCATCCCTACAATATCGCATCCATCACGGGCCATGCGGTGAATTTCTGCCGCAGTTTCAAGCCGTGGGCCCTGGGTGCATCCGTAAACGCCCCCCTTCTGAATATCATAGCCCTTCTCCCTGGCATGCTTCTCCAGCAAACGGCCCAGTGACTTATCGTAAGGCCAGGTAAAGTCGATATGATTTTCCGCCTCACCAAGTTCATCAAAGAAGGTGTGCTCCCTGCCCCAGGTATAATCAATCAACTGGTCAGGCACCATCAGCATACCTGGCGCCATATTCGGACTAATGCCGCCTACCACGTTAACGGCAATGATCCGATCCACACCACAGGACTTCATGGAATAAAGATTGGCCCTGTAATTGATTTTATGGGGAGGAATGGCATGAACGGCCCCGTGCCTGGGAATGAAGACTACTTTCTTGTCCCCGATCTCGACATTGCTGACGTCAACAGGGAGTTGCGAATAGGGAGTTACGACTGACTCAGTGACAGAACTGTATTTTTCCGCCAGCATGTAAAAGCCACTGCCGCCAATAATGCCGATAGCCGGTTTCATTCGTGAACCAGCCTACTTGTAATAGGCATTCTCATCAATGGAGTGATCCGTAACATCCCTGATTTCCTTGATCTGGGGAAGGTGCTGCATAAGGGTCTTTTCAACGCCATCCTTGAGTGTCACATCAACCATACCACAGCCCTGGCAACCGCCACCAAAACGCAAAACAACGATACCATCTTCGGTCACTTCTTCCAGGGAGATAAATCCACCATGGGCAGAAAGTCCGGGATTGATTTCGTTGTACAGGATGTAATTGATACGATCCTCAAGCGGACTGTCATCAGTGATTTTTGGCATTCTGGAATTGGGGGCACGGATAGTCAGTTGCCCTCCCATGCTGTCCTTGGCGAAATCAACGACCGCTTCTTCCAGATACTGAATGCTTTTCTTCTCTATAAATGCATTAAAACCACTGTACTCGAAACGCTCATCATCGTCCTCCTCTTCACCAGGACGGCAAAAAGCGATACAGGTTTCTGCCTTTGGTGTGCCTCCATCCAGCACAAACACGCGGATGGCGATGCCCTCACAGTCCTGTTTTTCGAGAAGTTGTTTCAGATAATCCTGTCCGGATTCAGTAATTTCAATCATGTGAACACTGTTCCTGCGTTGGAAATTGTATACTGTTGAACTTGAGTTATGGTGCCTGATTCAATGGAATCAACAGGCAGCGCGCATTGTCGATGATGTCAGCCAAGAAATAAAGCAAAGCCCTACTACCCGTGGGTTTATTCCGGTTTTCACCGGTCACCCATGGCACAAAACAGCTCGTCGTAGTATTATCGCGCGCTTGAAATTTTGACCGGTTTAACCGGCTCTTACAAAAAAACATGCTTCCCGGAAGAGTTCATGTATAAATACGACGACTATGATCATCAGATGCTGCAGGACAGGATTAACCAGTTCCGCGAGCAAACAAGGCGATACATTGCGGGGGAACTCACCGAAGAACAGTTCCTGCCACTAAGACTCCAGAACGGGCTGTATATCCAGCGCCTTGCACCCATGATACGTGTGGCAATTCCCTATGGATGCCTTTCCTCCGCCCAGCTTCGTAAACTGGCATCCATTTCCCGGGATTATGACAAGGGTTATGCACATTTTTCTACACGCCAGAATATCCAGTACAACTGGCCAAAACTGGAGCAGATTCCCGACATGCTGGCCGAACTGGCCGAAGTGGAAATGCATGCTATCCAGACAAGTGGCAACTGTATCCGTAACACCACGACTGACCAGTTTGCAGGAGTAGCCCCTGATGAAATTGAAGACAGTCGCCCCTGGTGTGAAATCATCCGCCAGTGGTCCACTTTCCATCCGGAATTTGCCTACCTGCCCAGGAAGTTCAAGATAGCCGTCTGTGGCACAGCCAATGACCAGGCGGCAACGCAGGTCCATGATATCGGCCTTTACATCAAGAAAAATGCCGAAGGTGAAGTCGGTTTCCAGGTACTGGTAGGTGGTGGGCTTGGCCGGACACCGGTTATAGGCTCTGAAATATGTGACTTCCTCCCATGGAAGCACCTGCTGACCTATCTCGATGCCATTATGCGCGTGTACAACCGCTTTGGGCGTCGTGACAACAAATACAAGGCCCGTATCAAGATCCTGGTCAAGGCCATGGGGGCTGATGCCTTCCGCGAGAAAGTCGAAGCTGAGTGGCTACATGACAAGGATGGTCCTGCCACGCTTACCACGAAAGAAGTTGAACGGTGCAGGGCATACTTCACCGATCCGGATTATGAAGTACTTGAAGACAGCGATGCGGGCATCGACGAAGCAGCTTCCCGTGATGTGATGTTCAGTCACTGGCTTGAGCGCAATGTGGCCCCGCATAAAGTGTCAGGCTACAGGATCGTGAATATCTGCCTCAAGGAAACCGGTGTAGCACCAGGTGATATTACTGATCGCCAGATGGAGTATGTCGCTGACCTGGCCGACAAATTTGGCAGTGGGGAAGTTCGTGTAACCCATGAGCAGAACCTGGTCATGCCGGATGTCCGCCTGAAAGATCTTTATACTTTGTATGAAGCCTGCAAGTCAGAATCGCTGGCTACCCCTACTCTTGGATTGATCAGCGATATTATCTGTTGTCCGGGAGGTGATTTTTGTTCCCTGGCCAATGCCAAGTCCATTCCCATCGCAGAATCTATACAGCGTCGATTTGAAGATATCGACAGGCAGAAAGTGATCGGGGACCTGACATTGAATATTTCCGGATGTATGAATGCCTGTGGACATCACCACGTTGGCAATATCGGCATTCTCGGTGTGGATAAGAAGGGGCAGGAATTTTACCAGGTCACTCTGGGTGGCAGTTCAGACCGGACAACACAGCTTGGCAAGGTCCTTGGGCCCTCTTTTGCCCAGGAAGACATGCCCGATGTGATGGAAAAACTCATTGCCGTGTACCTGGATAATCGCCAGGATTCTGAAACATTTCTGGATACCTACAACCGCCTGGGTATGGAACCTTTCAAGGAGCGCGTCTATGCCAACGCTGATTAAGGACGGAGCAATAATCGATAACCCCTGGCACACGGTCCAGAAAGAAACAGAACTGGCCGAAGCCCTGGATGCCGTTGAAGATCATGTCATAGTGCCCTTCAGCCTGTGGCAGGAACATAAGGGGGAACTTGGTGAATCCGGCAAAACGGTTGGTGTCTGGCTCGATAGCGATGATGATCCCTATGAGCTGGCCTATGATGCCGGAGACCTGCCATTGATAGCCCTGAACTTTCCTGTCTTTAGGGATGGCCGGGCTTTTTCAAGTGCTGCCATTCTACGTGGCCGCCTTTCCTTCAAGGGCGAACTGCGAGCTATTGGGGATGTACTCAGGGATCAGCTGTTTTATATGAAACGCTGTGGTATCAATAGTTTTGAACTTGAAGATGGGATCAATGCCGAGGAAGCCCTAGCGTCATTCAATGATTTTAGCGAAAACTACCAGAGTACTATTGAGACGCCGGAACCCCTTTTCCAGCGCCGCTGAGAAGATCAGGAAACCAGGTCATTCCTGTTTTTGGAACGCTGTAGCCAGCGCATAAGCGTGTTATCCAGGGAAGATTCGACTACTTTACCCAGTTTGTCCGAGATGGACTTCTTTCTCTCATAGGACACATGGTAAACATCCCTGTCGGCACAGGCGTCAACAATGACTTCGTCACTGGTGCTGATTTCATCGATAAGACCCAGTGATAGCGCTTTTGACCCATACCAGACCTCTCCTGTCGCCAGTTTTTCAATATCCATGTCAGGCCGTGCTTCCCGGATAAAATCCTTGAACAACTGGTGAGCCTCCTGGATCTCCTCAGTCAGCTTCTGCCGGCCCTTGTCCGTATTTTCTCCAAACATGGTCAAAGTGCGCTTGTATTCTCCTGAAGTAATCTGTTCAAAATCCACATTGTTGTTCTTGAGCAGGCGGTTGAAATTTGGCATCTGGAATATAACCCCAATGGAACCGATATAGGCAAATGGCGCCGCAATCAGACGGCTGGCGAGGCAGGCCATCATGTAACCACCACTGGCCGCAACCTTATCGACACAGATCGTCAGGGGAACCTTATGCGCACGTATGCGGTGCAACTGGGAAGCCGCCAGCCCATAGGCATGTACCATGCCCCCGGGACTTTCCAGACGCAGTAACACCTCATCCCTGTCCTTTCTTGCCATGGATAAAACGGCTGTAATAGCATGCCGCAGCTCATCCACCTGGGAGGCCTTGGGATCTCCGTCAAAATCGATCACGTAAAGGCGTTTGCGCTCTTCCTTCCCATCTGTTTTTTTACGGGCCTTTTTCTCCTGTTTCTTTTTTTTCTTGTCAGCCTTTTCAGCTTGCTTCAGTGTTTCCTCATCTTCAACCGCATGCCTGATTTCATGGCTGAAATGCTCCAGTTCATCGTTAAGGTGAGAGACAACGATATGTCCCTTGCCTTCTTTTTTCTGTTTCATGGCATTGGCTACTGCTGCCGTCATGATGAGCAGTATTGCTGCAACGATTGTTACAGTCTTGGCCAGAAAAAGGCCATATTCACTCAGTAACTCCAAGGGTTGTTCTCCAGAATCATGGGGTTGAAAGTAAGCCGATTGTGCCCTGTTTGTGAATAAAACTGAAGCAGGCTTAATCACGCAAAAAAAAGGGACCTGCCCGAAGGCAGATCCCCTTGTTATCAGGCCATATCAGTGGGCTGCAGCTTCTACAGCTGCACCAGCCACATCGACACCAATAGCAGCGGAAGGGTTGGAATAGAAGTCAAAAAACAACGTCATGATGATGGAGCAGATAATCAGCGTCAGTATCATCACCGGTGAACCTTTCTTGATCCAGAGTCCAGGTGTAATCGCCAGCTCCGGCCTGCCTTCGTCCTTGGCCAGTTTCTCGGAAATGGTCACGATGAAAACGTTGGCAGTGGAACCCAGGTGACTTCCATTACCACCCATGCCCACACCGGCGGCGAGGGCCCACCAGAGGGCGTTTACATTCACACCCTGCTGCTCAAGACCCAGGATGATGGGAATCATGGCTGCTGTAAACGGGATGTTATCAATAAAGGCTGACAGAAATGCCGCCACCCACATGAGGAGAATACAGGCAGTAAGCAGGTCTTCCTGGACGAAAGGCAGAATAAACTGACCTATATATTCCAGGAAGTGGCTGTGTTCCACACCACCAACAATGATAAACAGGGCCATAAAGAACATGAGCAGGCTCAGTTCCACGTCCGCGAAATGTTCATCCATATCCACTTCCTTACCGAAGAAGACAAGGAGAGTCAGACCCATACCGGCAACAAACCAGGCTTCCCAATGCAGTGCCCTGTGCATGATAAAACCGACGACCATGATGCCAAGCACTATCAGGGACACTTTCCAGGTATAGGGGTCATGCAGTTCTTCCTGTTGACTGAAATCCTGCAGGGTTGGTTTTTCGGCCAGCTCTTTCTTGAAAATGACTTTCAGGAAAAACAGTGTCGCAACCCAGGCAACCAAAACAATACCGCCCATATGGTAGAAGAAAGTATTGAAATCGATACCAGCGGCTGAACCGATCATCAGGTTGGGTGGATCACCCACCAGGGTAGCTACACCACCGGTGTCAGACAGCAAGGCTGCGGCAAGCAGGTAAGGAATCGGATTCACGTTCATGGACCGGGCTATCAGGATGATCAGCGGACCAAAGATGACCACGGTAGTGACATTATCCAGCAACAGCGAAAGTACTGTAACCAGCGTACCCATCATGGCCATCAAAAAGAAAAGCCGCCCTTTACTCAGGTCGGCTATCTTGTAGGCGAGCATCTGAAATCCACCTGTGGGGATCATGATGGCGACAACCGTCATCATTGCACCCAGCAGGAAGATTACGTTCCAGTCGATGGATTCAAGTGCCAGCTCAGGACTGTAAAAGCCAAAATACTGGCCGGCCAGAACCATGGCACCGGCACCACCAAGGGCAAACTTGGCTCGATGAAAACCATGAACACCTTCTGTAAAGATACCAATAAAGGTTAATACCAGAATGATGCCTGATACCATCATTGCAGTATCCATTTCGAGCACTTCCATAGGGGATCCTTATAATTAGTTTAAGTGGTTGGAATACAAGGGGTTGTCAATTATCTAAGGCTGTCGATTATAAGCACGGTGGCAGTGGGTATCAAGGATTACTCGCCTGCATCTGCTCACTGTTTCAACCAGAGACAGCCATCTTCCGCTGACTGCTCAATATCCTGCAGTCGTGCTTCATGGGCCGCCAGTTCCTCCTCTGAGGGTCTGATGATTTTCAAGGGCTTACGATCTGCAGAAAGCTTCTGGAGAAACCCGCCACCGGATTGCTGGTCATCCTCGTCATTTCCCAGGGAGAGAGAAGACTGACCACCCGTCATCATCAGGTAAACGTCTGCCAATATTTCTGCATCAAGCAATGCTCCATGCAATTCACGCTGGGTGTTATCCACCATATAACGCTTACACAGGGCATCGAGGTTGTTTTTCTGGCCGGGGTGTTTTTTCCGGGCCATAACCAGGGAATCAAGGATACTGCAGTACTGGTCCATGGGCTTGTAGCCACGCTTCAGGGCGGCCAGTTCATGATCAAGAAAGCCGATATCAAATGGGGCGTTGTGGATGATCAACTCAGCGCCTTCCACGAAATCGATAAAACTCTGGGCCACATCAGTGAACAGCGGTTTGTCGGCCAGGAATTCGTTTGAGATACCGTGCACTTCAAGGGCAGCGGCCTCAACTTCGCGCTGGGGATTGATGTAAACGTGTAAATGGTTGCCTGTCAGTTTCCTGTTAAGCAGTTCCACACAACCTATCTCAATGATTTTATGACCCTGTGCTGGATCAAGGCCTGTTGTTTCAGTATCCAGTACTATTTGTCGCACATCGTTACCCGCTAAATATCCTATAACTCATCAATACCACGATTGGCCAGTTCATCTGCCAGTTCGTTACCCGGGTGGCCACTGTGCCCTTTCACCCATTCCCACTGAATATCAAAACGCTCAACCAGGGCATCCAGTTCCTGCCAAAGTTCAGCGTTCATCACCGGTTTCTTGCTGGCCGTTCGCCAGCCCTTTTTCTTCCAGCCCTTGATCCACTCTGTGATCCCCTGCAGGACATATTTGGAATCTGTAACCACACGCACAGGCCACTGGTTATCTTTCAGGCACTCCAGGGCCCTGATTACTGCCGTGAGTTCCATCCTGTTATTGGTGGTTTCCCGTTCACCGCCATAAAGCCGCTTTTCCTTGTCAGCAAACTGCAAAACGGCCCCCCATCCTCCTGGTCCGGGATTTCCCCGACAAGCACCATCGGTATAGATCAATATCTGCTTGCTCATTGCTGTTTACTTCTTTTCCTCGTTACTGGCATTCAGGAGATCACGAGAGACCTGCCTGATATTTTCAGCCACCGGAAGGCCTACATTGGCGCTGGCGAAATCCCGCCAGGACGTTTGGATGGGAGTCAACGGGGTCAGCTGTTTACGGGCAGAGATCATGTAAACACCACCAGTAGGCCAGTTTATTCGGGTTGCCAGTTTTTCAAATACGCTTGAGTAGCGGATCATGGCCGGGGAATTCACAGGCAGGGTATAGGCACCATGCCGAACCTGTTCAACCTGAAAATCAAGCAATTTAAGCCAGTCAGTAATTCGCAGTGTGCTCAGCAACTTGCCCTGCCAGGGATGACTCTTCCTGCCCGGCATGCGGCTTCTTATGCCCCAGCTACTGATGGGATTGAAACCAATAATAACCACACAGCCACCGGCAATCAGAACTCGTGACACCTCTCTCAACAGACGGTGCTGGTAACAGGAATAATCCAGGGCGTGGTGTAACAAAACCAGGTCAATGGATTCACTGGCTATCGGAATAGCCTCGCCCTTGGCAACAATACAGTGGTCATCTGTGGGATTGCCATGAGTGATGGAAAATTTGTGACCTATGGGACTCGGTTCAAACATCGGCATGTTGGCACAACCGATTTGAAGCAAATGATAACCAAAGCGCCTGGACAGGGATTCAGTGAGTAACTGGTTTTCGACAGACAGCAGCTTTTGCCCAAGCGGGGTTTCATACCAACTGCTCATGGCATCATAAAACCCTGGACTGTCTAGATTTTCCCTATGACTGCTACTGAACACGCTCAGGACTGACCGACATGACTGAATAATTCCGGTATCATACCTGACTCACCGGGCGCATGCGACAACACTTGGACGGACCTGGACATGGCTGAATACAGGAGAAAAATATGCTTGAAGTAACTCCGATCAGGGCTTTTAACGACAATTACCTGTGGCTTATCAATCCTGAAGGAAGCCGGGACTGCGCCGTTGTCGATCCGGGAGATGTCGCACCGGTACTGGAAACCCTGAAAGCGAAAGGAATGACCCTGCAGGCAATTGTGATAACCCATCACCATGGGGATCATACAGGCGGTATCGGAGGTCTCAGGGAGAAATTTGACTGTCCCGTTTATGGCCCGGAATCACCAAATATTCCGTCTATCACACACCCACTTGGTGATGGCGACGAGATCTCCATCCTGGGGCAAACTTTCCAGGTGATGGAAATACCGGGACATACACTGGATCATATAGCCTACTTTGCTGCCGGCACAGAAAAATCAGAGCCACTGCTTTTCTGTGGGGACACCTTGTTTGCCGGAGGATGTGGCAGGGTATTTGAGGGTACCCCACCCATGATGCATGCCAGTTTACAGAAACTGGCCGCCCTTCCCGCTGCGACCCGGGTCTATTGTGCCCACGAATACACGCTCGCCAATCTGGCATTTGCCCGGGCCGTATTACCTGAGGACAGTTTGGTGTCAGAACGCATTAGCATGGAGCAACACAGACGTAACCAGGACATTCCCACAGTACCCACCACCATAGCCCAGGAAAAAGCGACCAATCCTTTCCTGAGATGTGATGACCCCATGGTTATTGAAGCCGCATCCCGCCACAGCGGGCAGGCAGCAGGATCTCCAGAAGAAGTATTTGGGGTAATTCGTCGCTGGAAAGATGAATTCTGACGTGTCAGGCCAGGGTTTGTGTATCACTCAACAGTGATTTACCGGGGATGGCCCCCAGTAAGTCCCTGGTATATTGCTGGGACGGAGTATTGAAAACCTCGGCTACAGTCCCCTCCTCAACGAGCACGCCCTCCTTCATCACCACAATCCTGTCAGAAAGGTAGCGCACTACCCCCAGGTCATGGGAAATAAAGAGCATGGTGAGATTGAAACGTTCGACCAGTTGCAGCAGCAGGTCGAGCACCTGAGCCTGAATGGTTACATCCAGGGCAGAAACAGGTTCATCCGCCACAATAAATTCAGGCCTGGAGGCAATGGCTCTGCCAATTGCTATACGCTGCCGTTGACCACCGGAAAATTCATGGGGATAGCGCAGAACACTTTCCCTGGCCAGTCCCACAGAGTCCATCAGGGCAAAAACCTCTTTTTCCAGTGACTTTCTGTCGCATATGTTATGAAGTAACAAGGGTTCAGCAAGCGTATCAAACACGGTCATCCGGGGATTCAGGCTGGCATAGGGATCCTGAAAAATCATCTGCATCTGGCGCCGCAGCGGTTTCATGGACGCCAGTGAGTAATGACTGATATCTGTACCGTTTACAATCACACGACCTGCTGCAGGTTCAATCAAGCGGAGGATCGTTCGGCCCAGGGTGGATTTACCCGAACCGGATTCCCCGACAAGTCCAAGAATTTCATTGCGCCTGATCTGAAGACTGACATCATTCACGGCCCTCACCGGTTCACCAGGTATATTCCCGGGAAACTCGACCAACAGGTTGCTTACTTCCACCAGGGGTTTTTCCATCTCCCCACTTTCCACTTTTTGCGTCGTTGGGACTGCTGCCAGCAGTTTACGTGTGTATTCATGTTGCGGGTTTTGAAATATGGCCTGCTGGTTGCCAGTCTCGACAAATTTGCCGTTTTGCATCACGGCTATTTCATCAGCAATATCAGACACAACACTCAGGTCATGACTGATAAAAATAACACCGATATTGTGTCGTTCCTGGAGTTCCTTGAGCAGTTTCAGGATCTGCGCCTGTACGGTGACATCGAGAGCCGTTGTAGGTTCATCAGCGATAATTATGTCTGGCTCGGTCACCAGCGCCATCGCAATGACCACACGCTGCCTCATGCCTCCGGAAAACTCAAAAGGCCAGGCATTCATGCGCGCGGCGGCATCCCGAATTCCTACTTCCTCCAGTATTTCAATACCCCGTTGCCAGGCAGCCTTTTTGTCCATACCGAAATGAAGCTGCAATGGTTCAATGAGTTGATCTCCGATTTTGAGAAAGGGATTCAGGGTCGTCATGGGATCCTGAAATATGATGGATATGCCCTTTCCCCTGACTTTTCGTAGTTGCCTTTCTGACAGGGTCAGAAGGTCCTGGTCGTGAAAAATAACACTGCCGGACTCAATTCGACCTGGAGGCATGGGAACCAGCCCCAGCATGCTATAGCAGGCCACTGACTTTCCTGAACCTGATTCACCAATAATGGCAAAAGTCTTTCCCTTCTCCACCTCAAAACTGATACCGTCGACAGCCCTGACCAGGCCATTGCGGGTATGGAAATGAACGGAAAGGTTATCCACTGTAAGCAGGGGCATACGGTTAATCCTTCGATGCCTTGACGTCCAGGGCATCCCTGAGACCATCACCAAGGAAATTAAGGGCAAATAGCGTCAGCGTAAGTGCAAGGCCTGGGTAAATAAGCAGCCAGGGATATTCCTCCATGGTCTCAACCCCATATGAAATCAGAAGCCCCCAGGAGGATTCAGGTGGCTGGATCCCAAGACCGAGAAAGCTCAGAAAGGCTTCCAGCAGCATGACATTGGGAATAGTCAGTGTGGTATAGACAATCACCGGGCCAAGCGCATTTGGAATCAGGTGACGAAATATGATGGCTGCTGGTGAGAGCCCGAGCGACATGGCGGCCTCGACATATTCCTGCTGGCGTAAACTCTGCACCTGTCCACGCACGATACGGGCCATCACGAGCCATTCCACCGCTCCAATGGCGAGGAAAAGCAGAAAAAGATTTCGACCGAAGACCACCATGAGCAGAATGATGAAAATCATGAAAGGCAAGGCATAGAGAATATCCACCAGCCGCATCAAGATATTGTCGACTTTACCACCGGCATAACCAGCTATAGCGCCATACGTAACACCGATGACCAGGGCAACCGACGTGGCGATAAAGCCTACCAGCAGAGAAACCCTGCCACCGTAGAGAATCCGCGTAAGCAAGTCACGACCAAATGTGTCGGTACCTAGCCAATGTTCCGCAGAAGGTGCACTGGCACCAAGACGCAGATTCTGCTCTTCATAGCCATAAGGGGCGATCCACGGGGTCAAGAGGCATATCACAAGGATAAAGACCAGATAAATCAATCCGACCATGGCCAGCCTGTTTTTACGCAGGCGGTGCAGGGCATCATCCCAAAGGGAGGTACCTTTCGGGACAGCGTTATCAAGGCTGGTGATTGTACTATTCTGGGTCACAAATAATTCCCGCCCTACTTCCTGAACTGATACCGAAGCCGGGGATTAAGCCACGCGGCAATGATGTCGGATAAAAGATTGAACACGACAATGAGTGTCGACAGAAAAACGGTCGTGCCCAGAATCATGGTGTAGTCCCGGTTAAACGCCGCCTGGATGTAGAACCGGCCAAGTCCAGGTATTTGGAAAATAGTTTCCACCACGAAAGAGCCGCTAAGTAAGGCCGCAAAGGCAGGCCCCAGGTAACTCACTACGGGGAGCAATCCCCCTCTGAGCGCATGCTTGAGAATGACAATATGTTCCGGCAAACCTTTTGCCCTTGCAGTGCGCAGGTAGTCCTGGGTCATCACTTCGAGCATGCCAGAACGACTCAGACGCGCAATATAAGCTGCATACATGGCACCGAGGGTAATACTGGGTAAAATCTTGTCACCCGGACCAGCACCCCAGCCACTCACAGGAAGCCAGTCAAGCCAGATGCCGAACACCAGAACAAGTGTCGGCCCCAGCAGAAACGAAGGCATGCAGATTCCCACCATGGCAATACTCATGGGCACATAGTCCTGCAGGGTATTGGGCCGCAGTGCGGCGAAGATTCCTGACACCGTTCCGATAAGCACGGCTATTATCAGGGCATACAGGCCAAGTTCGGCCGTGATAGGCAAGCCCTGAAGAATGAGTTCATCGACCCTGCGCCCGGGATAGTAAAATGAGGGTCCCATATCCCCGCTGACCAGATCTACGAGGTAGGAAACATATTGCTGCATTGGCGGCTGATCCAGCCTGTATTGGGCCTCAAGGGCCGCCTGCACCTGGGGAGAAACGGCCTTTTCATTGGAGAACGGTCCACCCGGAGCGGCCCTGACAAGAAAAAAGGTAACCGTGATTACCGCCAGAATTACAGGGATGGATTGGAGGGTCCGAAATCCGATGAATCGCCACATAACTGTTGTTTTGCCCTAATGCGCCGGATCCAGATAAACATATTTCCAGTTATAGTAATCCATTATGTTCGCTGGCAATCCTCTAAGACTTGGTACGATCAGGTGTTTACTCACATAGGTGTATACTGGAATGATAGGCATCTGTTCCATCAAGATGGTTTCAGCTTCCCTGTAAAGGGCGAAGCGTTCTTCCTGATCAAGCTTTTTGGGGGCTTCACGAAGAATAATTTCATCATAGCGGGTGTCACTGAATCCCGTTTTATTATTTCCCCCATCCGTAATCATCATATCCAGAAACGTATTGGGATCAACGTAATCACCAATCCAGCCACGGCGTGAAATATCATAATTGCCGTTATCAGTGGCATCAAGATACACCTTCCACTCCTTGTTCATGGGAGTCGACGAAATGCCCAGTGCCTGCGTCCACATTTGCTGGATGGCAACAGCTATTTTGCGGTGGCTTTCCTGGGTGTTATACAGGATTTCGACTTCGGGAAAGCCTTCTCCGTTCGGGTAGCCTGCTTCAGCCAACAGTTCCCGGGCCTCTTCCAGGTCATAACTGAACGTTGCAGGGGGCTGATAGCCCAAAGTACCCGGAGGAACCAGTGCATATGCAGGTAGTACGATGCCTTCCATAACCGTTTCAGCAAGTAGTTCCCTGTCAATTGCCATGGAAAGGGCTTTTCTGACCCTGACATCATCAAATGGGGCCCTGTTTGTGTTAATCAGGTAATAGTAGGTACCCAGATAAGGAGCGATAGTAATGAGTTCCGGCTGCTCCGCCTTGTAGACCGGTATCTTGTCCAATGGCACATCATTGGTGAAATGGAGCTGACCATCACGAAACATCCTCTCCTCGGTGACAATGTTTTCTGTAGGATAGTAGACAATAGCATTCAGCTTGACCCTGTCGGCATCCCAGTATAGTGGCGACTTTTCCACTCGGATATGGGAGTTTACCTGCCACTCGGTCAGCACAAAGGGACCATTGGTAACAATATTACCTTCACGGGACCACTGGGAAAAACGGTCGGATGGAGCACCATAGGTAAGAACTGTTTCCGGATGGACAGGAAAGGTACTGTAGTGATCGAATAATTGCAGTATAAACGGGGTAGGCTCATTCAGGCTTACTTCAAGGGTGAATTCATCGAGCACCTTCACCCCCACTTGACTGAAATCCTCAAGATCGCCATTGGCATAAGCCTCGGCATTTACAATGGGGAAGAACATATAGTTATACAGACTCCCCAATGCCGGATTCAGCGCCCTCTCCCACGACCAGCGAAAATCCTCAGCGGTTACCGTTTCGCCATTACTCCACTTCGCATTTTCCCTGAGATGAAAAGTGTATATACGGCCATCCTCGCTAATATCCCAGCTTTGGGCCACACCAGGTTCGGGTTCCAGGGTTTCGGGATTCTTGGTAACCAGGCCTTCAAAGATTGCGCTGATTATATGGTGTTCGGGAACGCCAGTGACGATATGGGGATCAAGGCCCTGGGGCTCGGTACCATTGCCGAAATGCAGCACCCCGTCCCGGTTACCACTTTCCACGCGTGTCGCATCTGGACTACCGCATGATGCAAGAAGTGCAAGGGAAAAGCAGATGATGAAACGTATATTTTTAGCCACAACAATTACTCTTATTACTGATAGCGGATGCCAGGATCTATTATGTCGATAGCTCGGGAAAAAACAATGATTTGTCATTCCTATAAGTCAAATGACGAGGTCAGTTAATCATTGCCTCAATTCAGTGACAGCCAATAGTATGCTCCTGTTTTGTCGATGCCAGAGGTGATTGAACAAGGTTGGTACCAGGCAGGCAAAAAAAACCCGGATATTTTATCCGGGCTTTCTGACAAACTATCTTTCGATCTCTGCCCTTTCCTGCATGCCCATCACCAGGGCCTGAAATTCTGCGTTGGCTGACTGCTGGGCCAGGAAGTCCTGGAGACTTTCCAGTTCAGCTTCCTCAAAATCCTCGATTATGCCGTCATTGACCTGCTGTAGTTCAACCACAACATAGTCACCGGTGGCTAATTCAAAGCCTTCAACAGAAGTCTCGCCATCAGCTGGCGTATCCATTTCAAACACATTGGCGACAAGTTCAGGGGGCAATGCTGGATTGGTCCTTTCAAGCTCGGAAATCTGGTTCCAGCTGAGATTCTGGGTCTCCAGCAGCGTGTCAATATTCTGGCCATTATTGATTGAGGAGACAATCGTTTCACCCAGGTCAATAGACATATCCCGAATTTTGTCAAAACGCAGCATGACTTCTATTTCTCCACGAACACTCTCCAGTGGCTGAATTTCCGGCTGATTGTGCTCCTTTACCCGGATCACAACGCTGCGTGAAGGCGTGATGGCAATGAGGTTGCTGTTTAGTCCGTCCAGAAGCACTTCCTGACTGAAGCCCGAATTGATGACATCCTGGTTCGCTGCTATTCCGGTACCCCCAGAGCGGCCAAACAATCCCGTGGTCTGGATTTCAAGCCCCATGATTTCGGCCGGATCGGCAAGATCAAAAGACTCAAAGGCGAGATTACCCAGTTCTTCCTGGCGAGCCAAAAAAATCGTATCTACCTGTGCAGTCTTCAGATCACGTTCAAGACGCTCTCTGGCGTCTTCAAAGGTTTCAATTTCGGACTCACTTCGCTCGGTCAGTTTGATCAGGTGAACACCAAACTCTGTACGAACCGGTGCAGATACTTCACCGACATCAAGGCTTAACAACGCTTGTTCAAAAGGCTCGACAAAGGTATCACCCGTTGTATACCCCACGTCACCCCCATCTGCAGCGGAACCAAGGTCATTTGAGAATTCTGCAGCGAGCTCTTCAAAGCTTTCACCATCATCGATGCGCTGTTTGAGTTCGGTTGCCTGAGACATGGCCTCGTCATAATCTGCATCATCAAATGCTTCAAGGAGGATATGAGATGCTCGGCGTTCTATCTGGGACTGGTATTCCAGCTGTTCCTCATCATAACGCTGACGGATCTGTTCTTCCGTCACCGTCACCTCATCAAAAATCTCTTCCTTGTCCAGTTCCAGGTATTCAAGGGAAACCTGCTCTTCCAGTATAAAAGACTTCTCATTTTCAGTGTAATAATTCTGGATGTCCTCTTCCTGGATTTCGATATTATCCAGTTCACTGCCCAGATTAATCAGGATATAGCGTATATCCCGTGTCTGGTTGACCAGGGCAGCCAAATGCTCAAGCTCTTTTCTGGTTGTAAAGCCAGATAAACCGTAGGCAAACGAAGTCTGATTAATCACTCCTTCAGTAGCAAGCGCTGAACGATAGGAATTTGGTGTATAACCCATACTTTGCAGCAGCATCTGGGCACGCTCACCGTTAAACACACCATCCACCTGAAAATCTGGTGTCTGGGCAATACTACGATCAATGGCGCGAGAAGAAATCACCATGCCGGTTTGCTCTGCATACTGAAGCAATAGCTTCCTCTGGATCAATTCACTGATAGCGGCTTCCCTGATGAGTTCTTCATCAATACCGGAAAGATCAGCATCTGGTCCCTGGGCCTCCAGATATTCCTGCATCTTGAGCTGGGCATTCCTCTCTACTTCCAGTTCGTCAATTTCCTCGCCATTAACCGAAACCACCGGGGTTGCATTAATGACGCTGGAAACGATGGTGCTCGCACCCCAGGCACCGAAGACCACGATGATGAACCAGACAAATATTTTGGCAGCTGTACCCTGGCTGTTATCACGAATTTTTTGAAGCATTTCCAATTACCAGACTATGTAAAAGTATCCAAGTTCCCAGTTATTACCTGTTTCCAGGTACCGGTGAACATAACAAATAGAGAACCGGGTTCTCCCAAAAACAGAAGGCGCATCATAGATGCGCCCTCTTAAGGAGTTATCCTGTAAAACGGCCCCTGTTACGGAGCCGGATTATATCAGGAATTAACTGCGTCTTTCAGTGCCTTACCAGCTTTAAAAGAAGGTACCTTCGCTGCAGAAATCTGGATCGGTGCGCCAGTCTGCGGATTACGACCGGTCCGGGCTGGACGATCCTTGACATTGAAAGAACCAAAGCCGACCAATGAAACTGAGCTACCACCTTTGAGGGAGTCAGCAATGGCGTCTGTCATCGCATCAATGGCACGGGCAGCAGCTGCTTTTGGAAGATCTGCTTTTTCAGCAACAGCATCTATTAATTCTGATTTATTCACGGTATCCCCTTCTTATGATTTGTTTTAGGTTCAGGTTATTTAAAGTATTCTTTAACTGTGTAGCCAGACTTTGAAACGTTAAGCGAATTTTCTAGTTAACAACGGGTTTGTGCAACTGCTTTTTCCGCCCTAATTGACACTACACAAATTTGGTCCCACACAGTATCGGAAGCAGTTTTGTCAGTTATTGAGACAATAGCTTTATACCAACTGTCTCGCGAGAATGTCAAGAAATAGCAGCTTTTCTAGTGCGTATTTATAGTTTTTTTCCGTTTTTCCTTGACGTCAGTCTCATTACTTTTTGAAGATTCTTTTTCAAGTGATTGAGATTTCGACTCTTCTGTCGGTTCAGGCATACAGGTCAAGGCAATTTCAAGAACATCATCAATCCATTTAACCGGCCTGATATCCAAATCAGCTTTTATGTTATCCGGAATTTCCTTCAGGTCTCTTTCATTTTCTTTGGGAATGATTACTGTCTTGATATCTCCCCGATGGGCGGCCAGGAGCTTTTCCTTCAGACCACCAATGGGTAGTACCTGGCCACGTAATGTTATTTCACCGGTCATGGCAACATCTTTACGTACCGGTATACCGGTGAGTACTGACACCAATGCTGTACACATGCCTATACCTGCACTGGGACCATCTTTTGGTGTAGCCCCTTCAGGCACATGCACGTGTAGATCACTGTTTTCATTGAAGTTTTCCTTTAAGCCAAGTGTCCCAGAACGACTTCTGACAACTGTCAGGGCGGCCTGAATTGACTCCTGCATGACGTCGCCAAGAGAACCTGTCATAGTTGTCTTCCCTTTGCCGGGAGTAGCTACAGCTTCAATGGTGAGCAGCTCACCACCCACCTGGGTCCAGGCCAGTCCATTCACCTGACCAATGGCATCAACTTCTTCTACCCTGCCAAAGTCATATTTCTGGACACCAGCATATTTTTCGACATCATCAGCTTTTACAACAACACGAACTTCATTTTTCTCAAGTGCATGTTCCTTTACAATTTTTCGGCATATTTTTGCAATCTCACGTTCAAGTCCTCGCACACCTGCTTCGCGTGTGTAGTGTCTGATCAATTGCACAATTGCTTCTTCACTGATCTCTACTTCATCTTTTTTGAGACCATTGTTGACCATTTGTTTAGGAACAAGATAGCGGCTGGCAATATTGAGCTTTTCATCTTCCGTATAACCAGGAAGCCTTATCACTTCCATTCTGTCCAGAAGAGCTTCCGGTATATTCATGGAGTTTGAAGTGCAGATAAACATGACATCACTGAGATCATAATCCACTTCGAGGTAATGATCGTTAAAACTGTGATTCTGCTCCGGATCGAGAACTTCGAGCAGAGCTGCTGCAGGGTCGCCACGGTGATCCATCCCCATTTTGTCTACCTCATCAAGGAGAACAAGAGGATTCCTAACGCCTACCTTGGACATTTTCTGCAGAACCTTGCCTGGAAGTGAGCCAATGTAGGTGCGACGGTGACCACGGATTTCAGCTTCATCCCTGACACCACCCAGCGCCATTCGAACAAACTTCCTGCCAGTTGCTCTGGCAACAGACTCACCCAGAGAGGTTTTACCTACACCAGGAGGCCCGACAAGACAAAGAATCGGCCCCTTTAGCTTTTTTACTCGTCCCTGCACTGCAAGATATTCTACGATCCTTTCCTTGACCTCCTTGAGACCGTAATGATCATCATCAAGAATCTCTTCAGCCTTCGACAGGTCGGTACGAATCTTAGATTTTTTCTTCCAGGGCACACTGATCATCCAGTCCAGATAAGTCCTGACAACAGAGGCCTCTGAGGACATTGGTGACATCATTTTCAGCTTATTCAATTCTGCCATGGCCTTTTCCTTGGCATCCTTGGTCATACCGGCATCATCAATTTTCTGCTTGAGCTCCTCTGTCTCATTTGGAACATCATCCAGCTCACCCATTTCTTTCTGGATGGCCTTCATTTGTTCATTGAGGTAATACTCGCGCTGGCTTTTCTCCATCTGTTTTTTTACCCGCCCACGGATACGCTTTTCAACCTGGAAAATATCAATTTCTGCTTCAATCAATGACATCAGGTGTTCAATACGCGCCTTGAGGTTTGCCAGTTCCAGGATGTTCTGTTTTTCCTGGAGCTGCAAAGACATATGCGTAGCAATGGTATCCACCAGGCGACTGGGATCATCGATACTGGTGATGGAGGTCAGCACCTCGGGAGAGATTTTCTTGCTGAGCTGGACGTATTGATCGAACTGGGACAGAAGTGACCTGACCAGAATCTCGGAATCTTTTTCTTCCACCGTACTGCCGGATAACCTGACAGTATCAGCCTTGTAATAGTCATCATTAGTATGGAGATTTTTGATCTGCACCCTCTCCACACCTTCCACAAGCACTTTGACCGTGCCGTCATTGACGTGCATGAGCTGCAACACCGAAGCCACAGTACCAATAGTAAAGACATCTTTCTTGCCGGGTTCATCTTCAGAGTGCTCTTTCTGGGCTGCGAGCACTACTTTCTTGTCGCCCGCCATGGCAGCTTTAAGCGCACGAATCGATTTCTCCCGTGCTACAAAAAGCGGATGCACAATCTGCGGATATACAACAACCCCTCTGAGCGGCAGAAATGGCAATGAATTGTCGGTGGATGGCATGTCCTGGTTATCCATGGGTATTTAAAACCTTTAGTGGATGGTATGGGTGGATATAATCACATTGAATTATAATTTCCAGCGGAATACCAGTGAATATGCTACACCGGACAGGGATTGATGGAATTAACCGCTGAACTTGCTGCGGCCGGAAAAATTGACCGCTCTATAGATAAGTAAGGCCTAATTCAGATATTTCAAGCTGGATCTTTACCGGCTGCCTTGTTTTGGGGAGAATCCCCAGTTTCGTACATCAGAAGAGGCTCAGATTCACCGTTGATTACAGCCTCGTCTATCACCACTTTCGTAACACCTTCCTGGGAAGGAATGTTGTACATGGTGTCTAGCAAAACAGACTCCATGATGGAGCGTAAGCCCCTGGCACCGGTTTTCCTAACCTGGGCCTTCCGTGCAATTGCCCTGAGAGCATCATCACGAAACTGTATTTCCACCCCTTCCATTTCAAAAAGCTTGGCGTACTGCCTGGTTAATGAGTTTTTGGGTTCCTTTAAAATCTTGACCAGAGCATCTTCATCAAGTTCATTGAGAGTGGCGATCATCGGAAGTCGACCAACAAATTCAGGAATCAGGCCATACTTCACCAGATCTTCGGGCTCGACATCCTGGAGGGTCTCACCTACCTTCTTCTCAATATCCTGACTGCGTACTTCTGCAGAAAAACCTATTCCACTCTTGTCTGAACGGTCCCGAATAATCTTGTCTAGCCCGGCGAATGCACCGCCACAGATGAAAAGAATATTAGAAGTATCAACCTGCAGAAATTCCTGCTGTGGATGTTTGCGCCCCCCCTGGGGTGGGACAGAAGCCACTGTTCCTTCAATCAGTTTCAGCAATGCCTGCTGGACACCTTCCCCGGACACATCACGAGTAATAGAGGGGTTGTCGGATTTACGGGAAATTTTGTCGATTTCATCAATATAGACAATACCAATCTGGGCTTTGTCCACATCATAGTCACATTTCTGCAGGAGTTTCTGGATTATATTTTCAACATCTTCACCCACATAACCTGCTTCGGTAAGCGTGGTGGCATCGGCAATGGTAAATGGAACATCCAGCAAGCGTGCCAGGGTTTCGGCCAGCAGTGTCTTTCCCGTTCCGGTGGGACCAATAATCAGAATATTACTTTTGCTTAACTCGACTTCATCATTTTTTTCTTCAAAGCTCAGGCGCTTGTAATGATTGTATACAGCCACTGAAAGCACTTTCTTGGCCTTGTCCTGACCTATAACATATTCATCCAGTGTGTTTCTGATTTCCTCGGGCGTAGGAAGCTTTCTGTCTTCCTTCTCTACCGTCTTTTCCTGGATTTCTTCCCGAATGATGTCATTACACAGGTCAACACATTCATCACAGACAAAAACAGAGGGGCCTGCAATCAGTTTCCTGACTTCATGCTGGCTTTTACCGCAAAAAGAGCAATAAAGGAGCTTTCCGCTATCGTCGTCTTTTTTATCGTCGGACATCTGTTGGTTCCTGATTAAATGCTTGTTACGGCCCGATGAAATGATTTGACCGGGATTTAGAAAGACAGCCGACGACAAGGGCGGGCTGTATATTAAATATGAAGGCTATCAAAACTATTTTCAAGTAATTTCCGCAACTTGACCTCCATAATTAAGGCATTTTATTACTAGGTTATACCTCTATTCAGTTCCTTCGGGCGCTGATGGCATGACCCGCTTTTCCATGACCTGGTCAACAAGGCCATAGGTCACGCCCTCAGGAGCACTCATGAAATTATCGCGATCAGTATCACGGGCAATAACATCAAGATCCTGGCCTGTATGAAAGGAAAGAATCTTGTTCAGGCGTTCACGTACTGTCAGGATTTCCTGGGCCTGGATATGGATGTCTGAGGCCTGTCCCTGGGCACCGCCACTGGGTTGGTGGATCATCATTCGGGAATGAGGCAATGCAAAACGCTTGTCTTTCTCACCTCCTGCTAGCAGCAGGGCTCCCATGCTTGCAGCCTGGCCAATACACATCGTGCTGACATCTGGTTTGATGAACTGCATGGTGTCATAAATCGAAAGACCGGCTGTCACGGAACCACCGGGAGAATTGATGTAGAGATGAATATCCTTGTCAGGATTTTCAGATTCAAGAAAAAGTAGCTGCGCAACCACCAGGTTTGCCATGTGATCTTCCACAGGACCTACCAGGAAAATGATGCGGTCCTTGAGGAGGCGCGAATAAATATCATAGGAACGCTCGCCACGTGCGGTCTGCTCGACCACGATGGGAACCAGGCTGGCCATTTCCTGCATCCTGCCATTCAACTCGTCACTGTTTTTCATAATTTGTCCTGTCATGCCCACTGTTACGTTTCTCTGACAAGGTCAGATGAAATAACCGGCTTCAAATATCAATCTTGTCTAATTAGCTGCTAGTCGTCTGACTCGTCGTCTACAGAATCGCCATCATCTGAATCTGCAGGCCTTTTTGGTTCAGCCGGCTTCAATGCTTCCTCATAACTCACGGTGGAATCTGTAACCTGTGAGCCTTCCAGGATCATGTCAATTACCGCTTCTTCAAGGGCCATGGCTTCGATATTCGCCAACTGCTCCTTGTCACTGTAATACCACTTGATAACATCTTCGGGCTTTTCGTAACTCTCAGCCATTTCCTCAATCAAGGCCCGGACAGCATCCGCTTCTGGTTTCAGATCATTTTTGCTAACAATCTCGTTCATGATGAGACTAAGGCTTACCCGACGTTTGGCCTGTTCTGAAAACAGGTCATCAGGCAACATGGACGGATCGATGTTGTTGCCACCACCAAACTGCTGCATGGCCTGTTGACGCAGCGCGTTGGTTTCATTGGCAATCAGGGCCTGGGGAACATCCACATCATGAATTTCCAGCAGTCCCTCTATCACCTGGTTTTTAATATTGTTCTTGACCGCATTCTTGAGTTCACGAGCCATGTTTGACTTCACTTCCTCCCTGAATGCCTCTTCAGTGGACTCGGCGATATCAAAGGAAGCAAAAAATTCATCGTTAAGCTGGGGCAATACCCCTTCACTTACTGAATTGACCTTTACTGCAAATTCAACATCCTTTCCGGCAAGCTCTTCGCTATGGTATTGCTCAGGGAATTTCAGGGAAAGTGTCTTTTCTTCACCGGCACTCAAGCCTTCCAGACCTTCTTCAAAATCGGGAATCATTCTTCCGGAACCCAGGATGAGGTCAGTGCCTTCAGCCTGGCCGCCATCAAATTTTTCACCATCCAGTGTGCCCGAGAAATCTACATTGACCTGATCGCCATCCTTGCTGGGACGTTCTACTTTTTCCCAGGTTTTACGCTGCTCACGCAATGTTTCGATCATCTTGTCGATGTCTTCATCACTGATTTCAGCTGTTTTTCGCTCGATACTGATGTCGGAAAAGTCCTTAAGCTCTATTTCCGGATAGACTTCAAAAGTAGCCGTGAATTCAAGGTTCTGGCCTTCTTCCAGAGTCTTCGGTTCAATTCTGGGTTGACCGGCAGGACGAACGTTTTCCTGAGTAACAGCTTCAACCCACGACTGACTGATAACCTCGCCAACCACTTCCTGACGAACTCCCTCACCAAAACGGTTTTTGATCACCTTGACTGGAACCTTCCCCTTTCTGAAACCTTTCATGTTGAAGGTTTTAGCCGCTTCTTGAAGTCGACTTTGTACCTGGCTTTCGACTTTCTCAGCCGGTACTTCAATAGTCATTCGTCTTTCCAGCCCTATCAGGGTTTCCATTGAAACTTGCATTTATTGATCCTGCTCGTGAATTAAAATTGTAAATTGCTACGCTGTATTTGCTCTTTTAACGGGGGGTTCCCGCAATGCTATTAGGACGGTGACGGCCTGTTCTGCCTGGTGTTGCGGAACACTTTACGGGCCACATACCGGAAACCTGACATAGCTTTTGCCAATGCATTGAATAAACCAAACATTAATGCACTTGATCTGACCCGACACCAGTTACGTGGCAGGAATGGTTTGTTGTCGTCAGCCTGCAGGCTTTACACTCTGGGTGACAAGAAAATACCACTTAAAAATCAATTAGTTATTTATATCCATCCTGAAGCAGGCCGGGATTGTGCCATATCGGAAAAGGGTATTCAATAGCACTCATCATCCATACCCTGTTCCCTGGCAAAACCCGATCCATAATCCAAATATTATAGCCTCTGCACCAGGTCGCTTCTACAGTTCAAGTACCAGGTTAATTAATGGGGTATTCATCAAACCGGCAATGAGAATGTGTCATCCGTTGAGTTGGATGGAGCTTAAAATCCAATCGAAAAATAAAAATAATTTCCCATCATGCCTAACTGCTTGTCTGGCCATGAAATTTTACCTGGCCCATGCACGTAAGTGTGTAAAGTTTCCTGGCAGTCGTACATTTTTTAACCATTTTTAGCACATGAGGAATCGCATACAAGCCATTGAAAAAACAAGAATTATTCAAGCCTTATTACCGAATAAAATTATTTAATTTATTGAAAAATATAAAGTTTCTTGCACTGACACACTGTCACAATATCACTAACAGGGAGTAATGGCTGGCACATTTTTTGCGTTATAGCTCTCCAGCAAGCGATCAGTATCTTTGCAATTACTCGTTAGCCCGGGGTGATCTCAGGTGTAGACTACAGGCACCATAAAACAATAAAAAAAGAAGACAGTACAAACACCCCGGGCTAACGGAGACCAATTAGAAAGACCAATCCAATATAGAAAGAACAATTGGAATCTGACTGTACCCCCCCAATACCTGTCATCCCACGTGCTTCTCAAAACACCTTAGGCTTAATTCTTTACCCAAAATCCTTCACTGCTGAACAATCGCCCGTTAACCGCTACCGGGCTAACGCATTTTATATGCAGATAGCACTGGTAACGTATGCCATGAACGTCGGAATATTCAGTCCAGGGGCCTGAACATAACCAGTAATTGGGGCAGTAGCGTCAAAGCACCACCAAGTGCCAGGCACATGGCCAGACTGGTCAGCAACCCAAAATAGATAGTGGGAATGAAATTAGACAAGACCAGGATCGAAAAGCCTGCAACGATAGTAAAGCCGGTGTAATACATGGCTTTGCCGATACTGCCATGGCAATAGGTCATGGTTTCGCGGTAGTCCTTGAATTCCGGGAAACGGGATTTGAATCGATGAATGTAATGAATAGTGTTATCAACACCGATACCAACCGATATAGCGGCAATCGTAATTGTCATCATATCCAGCGGTATTCCCATCCAGCCCATCAGGCCAAGGACACACAGTGCAGCCAGAATATTTGGCACAATTCCGATCAACGCCAGCTTCAAAGAGCGAAACAGTACCAGGAACATCAGCATGATAACCAGCAGCACCATACCAAGAGTCAGGATCTGAGACTCATAAAGGCTCTGAAGCATGTTGTTGTAAAGCACCAGCATCCCTGTCAGATGCACCTGTTCTTCCTGAAATCCAAAATTCTCGACCAGTCCTGAACGGATATTGGCTATGAGTTCGTTCCTGACAAGATCCGGCGATGTTTCCAGTACACGAATGGAAAATCTGACCTGATCATCCGCAACAGACACATACGGCTTGAGCAGGCTTTCCTTGAAGTCCTGCGGAATGCGGTTGTAAAGCACTGCCAGTTCAATACTGTTCAGTGGCTCACCCTCATTGAGCCCATAGGCTATTTTAAGGAGGGTACCCAGCGAGAGGACCTTCCCTGTCTCTGGGAGCGATTCAAGATATTCATGTATGTCGATGATCCGCTGCATCTTGTCACTGGTGAACCAGTAGGCCGCGTCATCATCCTGCTGTTCATCACCAGACTCATCAAATTCATCATAAAACTCATCTTCATAAAATTCGTCTTCGAAAAAGGACTCCTCTTCAGTCCATTCATCGCTGCCAGCAGCCGTATCGAATGGATTGGGAACACTCATATCAATGACAACATCCAGAGGAGTTGTGCCCCCCATGTTGCTGTCGATAGCGACCATGCCCTGGTAAATTTCGGTATTTTCATCGAAATAATCGATAAAACTGTTTTCTACCTTGAGCCTGGTCAACCCCATAACACTGAACACAAAAAGTATGCTGGCAATAGCAATGACAAGCCCACCCCGTGCCTGGGTAAAGCGTCCCAGCGCCGGAGTTATATCGATTGACTTTTTTTCACTGACTGACGGATTACTGCCCAGCAGACTCAGCACTGATGGGAAAAGCAGGAATGTCAGCACAAACGCACAACAGACGCCCATGACCATCATCCAGCCAAAGTCGATAATCGGCGGAATATCACTAATAACAAGAGAACCGAAAGCAACAATTGTCGTCAGGCTGGTATAGGCACAAGGCTTGATCATGCTTTTCAGGGTTGCCCTGAGTCTATCGTGATGACTTTCTTCAGGATTTTCTGCCTCAAGCTCACGGTAGCGCACGATCAGATGAACGGTCAGGGAAACGGTGATAATCAATAAAAGTGAGATGAAATTTGATGAAATAACAGTGACAGGCCATTCAACCAGTCCCAGTATGCCAATGACACTAAGCGCAATAGTAGCGCCACAGACCAGTGGTATCAGGACATAGCGCAGCTTTCTGAATAGATACGCCAGTGCAGCAATGATAAACAGCAGAATAGCGAATCCAAAAGTGATGAGATCATTCCTAACAAAGGTCACCAGATCATCTGCGATCATGGGTACACCACCCAGGTAAATAGTCGCATCTGCCCTGTATTCATCCAGAATCTCGCGAATGGCGGTGATATCCTCATGAAGCTGGACAGCATCAGCGGCAACTGACTGGTTATATTGCTGTTCCACCGTATCCAGTTCAGTCCTTTGCTCGCCTGAAAGATTTCCGGCCATTTCCAGTTCCCTGAGCCTGCTGCGCTCGGCCAGCAGAACGGCCTGTTCATTATCTGGCGTGAAATTTACGATTAGCGAGGTCGTGTTGCCATCCTGGCTCAAGAGCACATCACGGTAGGCTTCGCTGCTCATCAGATCTTCCCTGGCGGCATTCAGGGAGACTCCGGAGGACTCAAGGGTAAGGATGTTGTCTGCCACCTCACTCAGGGAAACATCTGCTACCTTGAACAGGGGAACGTCAAAAATACTGTCTACTGATTCAACGCCCACCACATTTTCGAGGTCATTTTTCAAGGACTTCAGCGCTTGCAGGGATGGATCACTAAACAATTTCTCATCTGGCCTGTAAGTGACGAAGACAAAGTCCCCGGTTCCATAGCGCTCATTAACCTGCCTGGAAAACTCGAGATCCGGGTCGCCTTCAACTACCAGGGAATCCGCTGAGGCGTCCATCCTGAAGGAGGTGATATGCGAACCCAGGTAAACCACGAGTACGGCTATGCTGATAATGACAGTTAGCGGTCTCGATAGGACGAGTTTGAGGTAGTAATCAAGAAACATAATTTTCTTCTGTCAGGCTGGGCTCAAAAGGCGGCGAAGTATATCATTCCAAGGCCATATCCGTGTTGGAAACACTAAAATTCAGCAAATTCTGCTGAAACTCCAAAATGTGGGATTTTTTCCCGCAAACCTATATACTCTCGGTCATGCCAGATCTTTCCAGTTCACAACAAGGCAATAAAGCCGTCATCACAGCGCTCAGGAAAATCCTGAGACCGTTGGTGAAATTCATGATTGCCAATCAGGTGTCTTACCCTTACCTGACAAATCTGTTGAAATCAGTTTACGTCGAAGTAGCCGAAACAGACTTTCCTGTAGAGGGTAAACGGCAGACAGACAGCCGTATTAATCTCTTGACCGGTGTTCACAGAAAAGATGTCAAACGTCTCAGGGCTGAAGAATCGGATCCTGAAACGGCCTCTGCGAATATTTCCCTGGGTGCACAGATAATCGCACGCTGGATGGGTGATAAAAACCTGAAGAACCCGGATGGAAGCCCTAAAATGATCCCCCTGCAGGACAACGAGGAATTCAGTGAACATTCCTTTGAGGGCCTTGTGAGCAATATCGCCAAAGGTGACATCAGACCCCGAGTTGTCCTGGATGAGCTGATGCGCCTGGATATGGTTGAACTCGACCCGGACCATAATGTCATCCTTAAAACCAAGGCTTTCACACCCAACAAGGGGCAGGAAGAGAAGCTGTTCTTTTTTGGCAAGAATGTCCAGGACCACTTATCGGCCGGAGTGCATAACCTGACCGGTGGTGAACCCCCCTATTTTGACAGAAGTGTGTATTACGACGAGCTGACCGAATCTTCCATCGATGAATTAAACTCGCTCGCCAGCGAGCTGGGAATGGAGGCTTTAATCAGGATGAATGAGAAAGCCCTGGCACTGCAGACGGCTGACAGGCATGAAAGCAATGCCACTTATCGCATGAATTTCGGGATATTCAACTATAACCAACATCTCGGGCAGGAAGACACGCCTGATACTGACACTCAGGCGGCATCAGATCAGTGAAAAACCTGAGCATTCAATGCCCAAAAGAGCTAAAATAGAAATCTATGAGTACCGGCAAACCAACGACAACTACACGCATTGCGGCACAGATGGAAAACCATTCCTATCTACTGTCGCTGCTGGCCTTGTTGTGTCTCCTCTTCGCCGTGAATTTCTTTGTTGGTCCGGGAGGAAGCGGTCTGGGTGGTACTGGTAAATCTGGTGGAGAAAGTGGTTTCGGAGGTACAGGTAATTTGCCAGACGGCGGACCTGGATTCTCGCTTGGTGCAACAGATATTCACTATGATAAAGATGTCAACGATATCCAAGAGATGGATATGAGTGGGCCATCCCCGAAGGCTAGTCTCGTGAATCCTGAAGAAAATGTTGATGAGTCCCCATATTTTGATATTGCCGCTATTCGATTGTCTCCTGTACCTGAGGCCATGAAGGCGACCAGGCCAGACAAATCCAGAGTCGATACCCTGATCGCGGAAATCAGTCTGCCAGAACTGGCTACCAAAAGTGGACACGCACCTGGCTTGAATAACCAGCCAATCAATCAGGACACCTCTTTGGGGAGCCCCGATAGCTCATTCCTGGTTACTGATGCCGATATTCTTAACTCGCTTCTGCTGGCCGAAGCCAGCGTCTCACTGCATTCAGAGCTTAATGCAATGGCTGATTCCAGCGCGATTCTGGCCATGGAAGACTCTGTTGATGATGATACTGACAAAGCTGTGCGCCAGCGCCTTGCACTGCCAGCACGGCCTGAGCGTCCAGATAGAATCAATGTCCCAGGCAGAATCAATGCCATCCAGCGCATAGACATTCCTGCAGCCCCACCCGTGCGCCCCATGCGGACAATGTCCACACTGCTCAGCAAGTAATTACAGGCAGACTATCGCACTTAAAAAACTACAGGAATTTACCCATACCGTTTGTTTTTACTGGAAAGCGTAGGACACCTGTAACCCCAGGGTCCTGTCGGCACTGCTGTTGGTGAAACCGATGATGGTATAAGCCATGAGCGTAATCTTTTCAGTCAGATTATGGGTAACGAATGGCATGATTTCATGGCTTTCAAACCCATTGCCAGAAGCCCTTTCCCGGTAATCGTAAAGCAGTCCAAGATACGACTTGTCTGACATTTGCCTCATATAGCCGAGTGATGCAAATATTGAATCCTCCAGGTCATACAACGCTGTCTTACCCCGATACCGGTAGCCTAACGTGGAAAACCAGGTAGCTTTGCCCTGTGACACATAGAAATCCAGTTTTGCAGCGTAATCCTGCTCTCCCGTACCCAGATCAGCCTGTTCATCTGCAGTTGGAAACTTGGTCTCCAACGTCAGATCCATGAAAACCCTGTCTTTGAAGAGAGGTTCAAACTGGTAAGTGGCTGAAAGAACCGTGTCCCCCACTCCGTCCTGGTCAATAAACTCACCATTGCCTGTATTGCTCCCGATATTTCCTGTTTCCAGGAACACGTCACCCGGCCCCTCAAGACCAAGATACGGGACTGTGACAGTAATTATCCAGGGAAAATAGGACAGCTCATATGAAAGGGGAATGTAGAAAATATCCGTATCATCCCGGACTCCATATTCACCACTGCTCCAGTAGGTACCCAGAGTAATTTTATGGCCGGGAACCCCTTCCTGCTCGGCGAAAAGCAGTGAAGGAGAAAGACATAGTGCAGTAATTACAAGACTAGGGAAGGTCGAAGAAGACAGAAAGAAAAAATGACCTTTGATGTGATGAATAATGAGCAGGCAAAACATGAAGAAAATCCTGTGAACAGGCCGTACCCTCTATAGATGCACTAATCGGGTAATTTGTTAACTCAGAAGCTAAAAATCATTAACGGGTAGGCCTAATTACCACTACCCGACTATACAGACTGCATCTACAGAGTAAAGATACGGACCATTTTCACAATTTGACGTCTTACGATATCTACCACCTCCTCTTGATCACGAGATTATGCCCTTATTTGGACACACTCCTAGTGTATGAGGGAAATTTTCCCACGTCAACCACCGCAACGATTAAACCTGGTGTTTTCCAGCAAAAAAAATGCACAAAAAGAGTGATATACCTACTGAATTCATTAGACTTGGGGGCGTAAAAGCGAACTGGTTCTCATCAACGGAAGAATTATCTGGAAACCATGAATACCTCTTTTCATTCCCCCATGAAGTGTAGAGCTCCACGTGCCCTGCTCGCCATCGTCGCCAGCGTCATTTTTAGCCAGGGACTGATGGCTGCCAATGAGGAAGACATCATCGGGTAGATGAACCTGTTGGTCGCACAGGGCCAGTTTCAGCAGGCCTATACCCTCGGTCAGGCAAACCTGTTTGATATGGAAGGTGAAGCGGAATTCGATTTCTTGTATGGCCTTGCAGCACTGGAAACAAACAGGCCAGATGAAGCTGTCTTTGCTTTCGAGCGAATTGCCTATATCTATCCGGATCAGCAAAGGGTGAAACTTGAGCTTGCCAGGGCATACTTCATGAGTAATAACCTGGCTGCATCAAAACAGCTTTTCAATGAGGTCCTGGACACAAACCCTGGCCCAAATGTCAGCAACAATATTGAAGCCTTCCTCGATCTTATTGATCAACGTGAAAACCAGTTCAACAGCACATTCAGTTGGTATGTCAATTCCAACATAGGATCAGATTCCAATATAAACAGTGCCACAGAGCTAGGCGTGATCAGTACCCCGATTGGTGATATTGAGCTCAATCCCAATGGTCAGAGTATTGATGATGATTTCATGGATCTCGGTGCCGGGATGAATTACAACCACCCATTCGACAAGAACCGGTCAGCATTCGCCAGGGTCAACTATAACCAGCATAACAATTTTTCCACCAATGCCTTTGATCTGGATGTTCTGGCTGGTGAAGCCGGATATGCCGTCCAGAAAGACAATGCAAGATTTACCCTCTCCGGCAGATTACAGCGTGTAGATCTGGACGATGCAGAATTCCAGACCAGCTCAAGCCTGTTGGGGGGCTGGCAACGCAACGCCGGTAATGGATGGAGTCAGGGCTTCACTGCAGCCTATACCGCCGTCAGATATGACGACTCTACAAATCCAGACAATGATCTGCGTGATGTAGACCAGTTTCTTGTTTCCGGTAATCTTGGCAAGGCTTCCGGACGCTTCCTGCATAATTTCAGCCTCTACTATGGTGATGAAGATGCAAGACAAACTGCTGGTGAAAACAATGCCCAGAAATTTTATGGAGTGGCTTTTTCTGAGCAGATTCAATTCCGCCCCGGACACATCCCCTATTTCCGCATGTCCTACCATAAAAGTGAGAACAAGGACGTCGCCCCTGTTTTTAATGTCGACAGAGAAGATGACACCTTTTCAACGTCGCTGGGCTGGATTTGGCAATTCAACAGGAATATCAATATCACCACCGATGTTACCTATACGGAAAATGATAGCAATGTTGACCTGTATGCCTATGACAGGGTCAAGTATCAGACTGGACTGCGCTACCAGTTCTGAAAGCCCGAATCTGAAAGCCCAGAGTAACCACTGGAATATTCAGTCTTGCTTGTCGAACTTCAGAGACGCTGAATTAATGCAATATCGCAGACCAGTCGGCTCTGGTCCGTCAGGAAACACATGGCCCAGATGGGATTCACAATTACTGCAAACCACCTCTGTCCTTTTCATTCCCAAAGTACTATCTTCTACTTCGACTACGACATTTTTATCAGAAGGCTGATAGAAGCTGGGCCAGCCTGAACCAGAGTCGTATTTTGTCTCAGAATTGAACAGAGGCTCTCCACAGGCTCGACAACGATAAATGCCTTCTTCACCCGTGCATTGCCAGTATTCACCCGTGAAGGCGCGTTCCGTACCTTTTTCTCTACAGATATGGTATTCCTGATCCGTTAGGATGGCTTTCCATTCTTCTTCTGACTTGTGCTGCTTTGACATACTGTATTTCCGAATAGGGTTTCTGTAAAATTCGCTGCCTTCAACATCGGGACAAATATACCATATAACAGCAGGTTAACTGTCTGGCCGACCCGGATTTCTTTCTATGAAAAACATTTACCAAAGCGACAAGCTCCGGCATGTCTGCTACGAAATAAGAGGCCCTGCGCTTCAGGAAGCCAAAAGACTTGAAGAAGAAGGTCACCGAATTTCAAAACTCAACATTGGCAATCCAGGCGCTTTCGGCTTTGAAGCGCCAGATGAAATCCTGCGTGATGTGATAGTAAATCTTCCTGAATCCCAGGCTTATTCAGATTCAAAAGGACTTTTTACGGCCAGAAAAGCAGTAATGCATGAGACCCAACGACTGGGCATCCGGGATGTAGATATCGAGGATATCTATCTGGGGAATGGTGTCAGCGAACTGATTGTCATGGCCATGCAGGCCCTGCTCAATGATGGCGATGAGATTCTTGTCCCGGCACCAGATTATCCCCTGTGGACAGCAGCAGTAACACTGAGTGGCGGCAAAGCCGTTCATTACATCTGTGATGAGCAGTCAGAATGGTTCCCGGATCTCGAAGACATCAAGAGTAAGATCACAAGCCACACAAGAGGCATTGTAGTCATCAATCCAAACAACCCGACCGGAGCAGTCTATAGCCGTGAGTTGCTCGAGGGACTGGTTAAAATTGCCCAGGAAAACGACCTCATTCTTTTTGCCGATGAAATCTACGATAAGATTCTGTATGACGATGCCATACATATTCCACTGGCAACCCTGGCAGACGATCTGCTGACGGTCTCGTTTAATGGTCTGTCCAAGTCATACCGTGTTGCCGGGTTCCGCTCAGGGTGGATGTTTCTCAGCGGAGCCAAAGATCGAGCCAGGGACTATATTGAAGGTCTCGATATACTCTCCAATATGCGCTTGTGTTCCAATGTCCCGGCCCAACAGGCAATTCAAACAGCCCTTGGAGGTTACCAGAGTATTAATGAACTGGTCATCCCGGGTGGGCGATTGCGTGATCAGCGGGATGTCGCCTGGAAAATGCTGAACGATATTCCCGGAGTAAGTTGCGTACTACCTAAAGGCGCCATATATCTTTTCCCAAGACTTGACCCCTCAAAGTTCAATATCCTTGATGATGAACAGTTAATCCTGGACTTTCTGGTTCAGGAACATGTACTCATGGTTCAGGGAAGTGGCTTTAACATTACTGACAAGAACCACTTCAGGATTGTCTTCCTTCCACGGGAAGATGCTTTGGAGGATGCTATTACGAGGTTGGGTAGTTTTCTATCAGGATACAGCCAGTAAACTCAAACAGGAACAACTCAAACGCAATGTACATTGAAACCAAGGATTTTCAACGCTCTGGTTTCGCTGTCACCAAGACCTGCGGCTGTCACGTGGAAATCACTGAATTCCGGTCTGAAAAGGTAATTACTTCGCCTGCTATCAAAGCTTACAGCCAGTTTTTCAGGGGTTTCATACAGTTCACGTGGTATTTCATCCTTACTGATGTTGTAAGCCGCCAGCATGGCCCTTGAAAGAGTCACACACAGGTTGCCTGAGTGCTCCAGTTCTATTGTCCCGGAAGTAGTATCCGTACTTGACTGCGTTTGTCTAACACTGAACTCTGTGTAGAAATGATCTGCAATCATTTTTGTGGCGTTCCATTTGCCATTCAGGGTGTAACCGGCAATATGGGGAGTGGCCAGGTTCGCCCTTTGAAGCAGCAGCGGCTCAATACCGGGCTCATTTTCCCAGACATCCAGCACAAGGCGAACATCCCTTCTCTTATTCATTATGGAAACGAGTAACTGGTTATCGATCACCTCGCCCCTGGCGGCATTGATCAGAATTGCACCGGATTCCATGGAAGACAACAGTTCTTCATTCAACATGCCCTGCGTGGGAAAGTGCCCATCCATCGTCAATGGAACATGCAGTGTAATAATTTGCTGTTTCATCACGTCTTGTAATGATACAAAATACGGACTCAGGGGGTGGTCATTACTGAGAAAGGGATCATAGATGGATACACGCATCCCCAAGCTATTCAGGACACAGGCAAGTCTTCCGCCAATGTTGCCGGCACCGATAATCCCCACACTTTTTTCAAGAAAGTTCTCGCCGGTTTGCTCAAACAGATTCGCCAAGGCAGTGAGCACATAATTCACGACGGCATCCGCATTACAACCTTGCGCAGAATAACAGTGAATATTGTTCGCTTCGAGAAAGTCGTGATCAATATGATCCGCACCACTGGTTGCACTACCCACAAAACGAACAGATGATCCAGCCAGTAATGCCTCATCAACCCTAGTGATTGTCCTCACCAGCAGGACATCCGCATTAGCAACATCGCGTTTTTGAATATCACGTCCGGGCAGCAGGAGAAGCTCTCCATAACCAGAAAAATAGTCACTGACTCGGTAAATATTCTGGTCAGCGACAATTTTCATCAATGAATTCCTTGAAAAACGTTAATGGCTGATTAGGCATCACCGGCTTTGCGAATGATGTAGCGATAAGTCTTGCCATCTTCAGAAGAGTCGACCAGTTCATGCCCCAGAAAATGGCAGAATTTTGGAACATCTCTGGTAGTTGAAGGATCTGTGGCTATAAGTTCAAGGGTTTCACCCTTGCTTATTTCACGAATTTTCTTGTGCAGAAGCATGACTGGTTCAGGACAGAAGAGCCCGCTGGCATCCAGTAAATGTTCTGTTGAGTGCTTATCATCCATCTTTTACTGCCAGTCAAAGATTGACGATATTTATACTGGCTTCGGGCACCATGGTGGAATCATCCATCACCCCAAGGTCTTCTTCCCTCTGTGCTTCCAATGAGTGAAAGTCGAAAAGTGATGTATCCGCCAGGTGTGACGGAGCAACATTGGTAATACTTCTGAAAAGGACATCAAGCCTTCCAGGAAATTTTTTATCCCATTCATTAAGCATCTTCTTGATTTCCTGTCGCTGCATATTCTCCTGGGTGCCGCATAGGTTGCAGGGAATAATGGGAAATTCCTTGAGCTCAGCAAAACGTGCTATTTCCTCTTCCTTGCAGTATGCCAGGGGACGAATAACTATATGCTTTTTGTCATCACTGAGTAATTTGGGAGGCATCGCTTTCAGCTTGCCACCAAAAAACATATTCAGGAAAAGGGTTTCCATTATGTCATTGCGATGATGCCCAAGTGCAATCTTCGTGGCACCGATTTTCTCGGCAAATGAATACAGGTTTCCACGCCTTAGTCTTGAGCATAATCCACAGTAACTTTTACCTGGCTCGACTTTATCCATCACAACCGAATAGGTATCCCTTTCCAGAATGTGGTAATCGGTACCAATGGACTCAAGATATGTTGGCAACACATCTTCCGGAAAACCGGGCTGCTTCTGATCGAGATTTACCGCAACCAGCCTGAAATCAATCGGGGCATGCTTTTGCATATTAAGCAGGATATCCAGCATGACATAGGAATCCTTGCCACCGGAGAGACAGGCCATCACAAGATCACCGTCTTTAATCATTTCAAAATCAGCTATGGCACGTCCCGTCTCCCTGCGCAGGTTTTTCCTCAGGCGATTCAGGTTAAAGGTTTTTTTTCTGGTGTCAGTCATTAGAAAGTAGCATGGTTGAAAAGTCGGACAGTATAATTCCTGATACCAACAAATGCCATTGGAGCTTCCATGGGACCCTTGATACGAACCCGAATCCTGACCATGTTTATCCTGCTGTCCACCACAGTTGTGGGGTATACCCAGTCAGATAACCAGGCAGTAATCCTCCAGTATCATCACGTCAGCACAGACAGTCCCCCTGTAACGAGTCTGAGCAAGGAATCTTTTACGGCACACATGGATTATCTTGACGAAAACGGATTCACCATTTTACCCCTTGAGACTGTCCTGCATCGCCTGAAAAACGGGCCATTACTGCCGGACAAAACGGCCGTGATCACCTTCGATGATGGCTATACCTCCGTATATGAGATCGCCTACCCCCTGTTACAGGAAAAAGGCTGGCCGTTCACCGTTTTTGTCACTACGGGCCTTGTGAGCACCAACGATTCGCTCTACTCAACATGGGAAGAGATACAGATCATGGCCAGCAATGGCGCTACGATCGCCAATCACACGGTTTCACACCCCTATCTCCTTGAGCATCCAGATGGCCAATCAGAGCAGCAGTGGCTGGAGGGTGTGAGGATTGAAATACTGCAGGCAGAGGCCACAATTCTGGAAAAAACTGGCCAGGGACACAAAATAGTGGCCTATCCCTATGGTGAATATAACCCGGCTATTCAACAACTTGTCAGTGAACTAGGCTTCACAGGGATTGGACAGCATTCAGGTCCGGTCAATGCAACTTCGGATTTCACAGCCTTGCCCCGCTTTCCCTTTTCCGGGATCTATGCGTCCATGAACTCTTTTCCCACCAAGGTCATGAGCCTTGCCTTTTCACTGGATGAAGTCCTGCCTGTCACACCTGTTACCCGTGAATCGAGTCCAACGGCTGAACTAGATTTTGTCGCTGATCAAGCGGGACTGCGTGGATTATCCTGTTTTAACAACAATGAAAGGATCGAGATAGAAGTACTTAACAATGCTGAGAATAGATATAAGGTAAGCACTCATATTAATAACCGTTCCAGGCGCTTTCGTTATAACTGTACTGCACCGGGTCAGGAAGGCCGGTATTTCTGGTATTCAATTCCCTGGGTGAATCCGGATATACCCGAGTAAAGTCTAGAGCGCGTGGTTATCGCGGGTCAGAAGATTGTTTGAGAAGATCATGCGCTGAACTTCATCGATGTAGTCATGCCCACGGGAAGAATAACTTTCGAGTCCATCAGCAAGGGATATGCCATCCACCGGGCGTTCCTGACGGCGTAATTGCTGCCTGATTCTTCTCAACATCTGGTAACTGGGAAAAGTATTGAGGTTGTGAATGTAGGCCTCAACGGAATCCCTGACATTTTCATACCGCCTGACTTCATGACTGGTGCCTTCCCTGCGCCGACTTGGCACGATGCCGCATCCATCGGTGTAACACCACTGACCAAAGAAATTATTACCGTCCTGGGCAAATCGGGAAGTTCCCCAGGCTGACTCATTTGCAGCCTGGGCAAGAGCCAGTGACGCAGGAATTTTATCAACGCGCCTTAGGAGTACATTGATAAACTCACTACTGGTGTAATCCTCGGCCTCCAGTTCGTACTGTTCAGCAAGAGTGGAAATATACCGGTGATCACTGTCAGTCAATGCTTCCCCGGCACGCAAGGCACTTCTTATCATAAGCACACGCTCCCTTTGTCGAATGATGTCTTTATTCACCGCATCAACATAGGGTTCAATGTAATCAAAGAACATCTGCTTCTTGAGCCTTACATCTTCGATACTGGCAAAATCAGGGACCTCCTCGGGAAGCGTAACGAGATCATCCTGAGTAAGATCAGAATCTTTCTCCTCCTCGACCAAAAAAATCAGGGGTATGAAGAAGCCAAGGAAGAAGCCAAGAATGATAAGGCAATAGGCTGTTGCAGCCTTGCGTGGTGTCCAGGATATATTCATGTTCAAGCAGTTTTTCCTGTTTTGTTAAAATGGTAGCACAGTATTTCAGTCATATTCTGTAACTTTACAGAGCTTAAACGTGCCCCAGGAAACTTTCCGATTAACCCTATCTTATTGTTTTTAAACATTTTTTCCTGCACATTGAGGGGAGTCAGGCACAGAGTGTCTTTCTGCCCACTCCTGCGGGGTATACAGATGCAGCGCCAGTGCATGAACGTTTCCTGCCAGTTCCTCAGACAATATCCTATATACCAGTTGATGCCTTTTCACTCTGTTAAGCCCTTCAAAATCCGTGGATACCATCACCAGTTTGAAATGGGAATCTGTGGCCGGCCCTGCATGCATGTGACTTTCATTAACAAGTTCCAAATGGTCGGGATGGCATGAAGCATTCAGCTTGCTGTGTATGGTATTTTCTGTACTCACGGGGTGTGTAGGCTCCTTTTTGGCTCATATTCTGCGACAATATGCGGTCTGCACACATGGAGACCACTATGCAGATCGGTTGGTACCCGGGTCACATGAACAAGGCCCGGAAAGAGATTATACAGTCTTTAAAGAAGGTACATGCCATCCTGGAAATTGTGGATGCCCGCCTTCCCTATTCGAGTCAGAATCCGCTACTGCAGGAACTGGCCGGAGATAAACCTTCACTGCTTATTCTCAACAAATCAGACCTGGCTGATCCCGACAAAACCAGCCATTGGCTTGATTATTTTACGGCAGAAAACAGACCCGCGATCACTGCCTGCGGTAAGAATCCAGGCCATATACAGCAGCAGGTAGTACAGCATTTCAACAAACTCAAATCGTCCGTAAAGCCACCATTCAGGATCATGGTTGCGGGTATCCCGAACGTCGGCAAGTCTACATTGATCAATATCCTGGCCGGTCGCAAAATCGCCAAAACAGGCAATGAACCCGCTGTCACCAAGGGGCAGCAGGAAATCAGACTTGATACGGATCTCTGTTTGCTCGATACACCCGGAATACTTTGGCCGAAAATTGAAAATCAGGACTCTGCTTACCGCCTGGCCATGACCGGGGCAATCAGGAACACGGCCATAGAATTTGAGGATATTGCCCTCTATGCCGTTAACTTTCTTTGCCGTGCCTACCCCGCTGCACTGGTAAAGCGTTACCAGCTTGATGATTTGAATCAGGATCCAGTATTTCTGCTTGAAGAAATAGGCCGTAAACGAGGCTGTCTCAAGCGTGGTGGTATAGATTTTAACAAGACCGGCGAAGCCCTGTTAAATGACCTCAGGGCAGGAAAGCTAGGTTTATTGAGTATGGAGATGCCTTATGACATCCCTGTACCAGTTGTTGAGGAATCAACGGAAGAAGTCTGAATCCTAAATTAGCTGATATACCGCCCGCCCCAGAACCAGCAGTGAGGAGAAAGTGCACAAGCCCAAAAGCCATGGTCTGGCGCTGCGTTTATCCATAATTCTTGTCAATGGACCTGAACAGGACATTCCCACAAAAACACCAATAAAAAGTAAAAAACTGTACAGCAGGTCCTCAAGATGGAAACGGTCCACTATTATCAAAGCAGATAAAGACACAACACAGCCCATAATGAACAGTACTGACAGGTTAGCTCTCAGAGCTGGTCCACTGGCATTTTGGTACACAAGTGCCACGGGAGGCCCACCTATGGATGAAATGGTACTCATGAACCCTGATGCAATCGTGGCCAGGAATACATTACGGGAACTGGCTGTGATATTGGTATGAATCAGGCTCAGAATAACAGCTATCAGGACAAGCCCACCAAAAAGCAAATCAAAGGTAACCGCGGAAACAGTCCCCATTAAATAAGCTGCTGGGGGCGATCCAATCAATCGCCCCATCAGGGCCGCTTTGAGGTGACTGTAATCAATGGACTGGCGTTCTTTCCATGCAACCCAGCAGACCAGGTACAGTGCTGCCGCTATCAGTGGTCCAGGCACCAGATCCCTGTTTATGAGCAGCAGCGCTGGTGCGGCGATCAATGCCAGACCGAAACCTACAGCTGCCTGAATGGCAGCACCAAGGGCCACAACACTTACTGCTAATACAAGGTCAATGGCGGAAATACCAAGAATGGTCATCAGGGCTATATATCTTTTGCCCGACGAGCCCTGAATTCTTCAGTCGAGTTACTCTGCGGAAAAGGGACATCCGGGACCGGGACGCCAAGAGCGTCACAGATTGGCTCCCACCCCTGTTGAACCTGCCAAACCAGTAGCCGGTTTGCGGGAATCCGGGCTTTTACACGTTCAATATGGGCAAGGAAAGCGGACTTTGCCGCCTCTTCGTCATGAAATCCATCAGGATAAAGCTGACTGTAAATCGTTAGCACCATATCCAGCCAGGCCCGCCTTGCTGGACTCATGTCTGCAGGCGGATTCTGTTTAACCGGCAAGATGGTGGCACTGGCACTTTTCCACCAGCTATCGGCATCCCTCACAGAGAGTATCACCAGAGCTTCCGGATAATAGGCTGAAATCGATTCCCATTGGGTGGATACCGGCTCGTCAACGGCAGCCACATAACCTTCAAAAACCCTGTCCCAGTTAACACTTTCTCCTTTTGCTGCAGCATGCCAGACAGGCGTATGTTCCTCCAGGTGCTCGAAAAGTTCTGTCATATGATAGCAACGACCACCCAGCAGCCTTTCAAGTGCGAGCTTCAGGGACATGGTGCTGGTCCGGCCCAGACCGGCACCAATAACTTTGAGTGTCATGACGGCCTCCTTGACGACTTACCTTGGATAGAACGGGGGAATCTTGGCATCATAATTTACCCATACAGACTTTGGTTCGGTATATTCATGCATGGCAAAATGCCCCATTTCCCGGCCATACCCTGAGTCCTTGATCCCTCCAAAGGGTGAGCCGGGATGAAAACGCTTATAACAGTTGATCCACACCATACCGGCTTCCATGGTCTGCGCCATCTTGTGAGCACGGGTCAGATTGTTCGTCCAAAGCCCACCTCCCAGGCCGTAAATACTGTCATTGGCCTGGGCCAGTACCTCATCATCAGAACTAAACGTGGAAACGACCACAAAGGGGCCAAATACCTCTTCCCTGCTGACACGATCAGTCGATTTAGCCCGAACAATTGTCGGCTTGACGAAGCAGCCCTGCTGTAACTCGGCTTCTTCAGGCTGGCAGCCACCAAGCAGGACTTCACCTCCCTCTTCACGGGCTACATCGCAGAAATTAAGCACCCTGTCCTGGTGCATTTTGGATGTCAGTGGTCCCATCTCCGTCGTTGGATCCAATGGATTCCCCTGCTTGATCGATGCCGCCAGCGTCATGAATTTTTCAAGAAACTCGTCCTTGATGCTTTCATGCAAAAGCAGGCGTGAACCCGCGATACAGGCCTGGCCCTGGTTATGGAAGATGGCAAAAGCAGAGCCTCCTACTGCAGCATCAATATTGGCATCCTCAAAAATGATATTGGCGCCCTTGCCCCCCAGTTCGAGTTGCACGCGCTTCAGGTTGCCTGCAGAGGCTTCAACAATCTTGCGACCTGTCACTGTTGAGCCAGTAAACGATATCTTGTCGATCCCCGGATGCTCCGCCATGTATTGTCCGGCGATATGCCCAAATCCTGGCACCACATTGATGACTCCAGGAGGAAATCCGGCTTCTCTGGCCAGTTCTGCGATTCTTAACGTAGAAAGAGGGGTTAATTCAGCCTGTTTCATCACGACTGTATTGCCCGCGGCCAATGCTGGCCCCAGTTTCCAGCTCGTAAACATCAAGGGAAAGTTCCAGGGCACAATCTGGCCAACCACACCCACAGGAACACGCTGGACATAATTCAGAAATCCCGTATCCACGGGAATAACTGTGCCTTCATTTTTGTCAGGCATACCGGCGAAATAGCGGTAAGTAGCCACAGTTCGCATGACATCCAGATTATGGGTATCCCTGATTGGATGGCCGGTATCCAGGGATTCAATCAGGGCCAGGTTGTCCCTGTCTTTCTCAATGGCATCCGCAAGCCTGCCAATCAATACGCCACGATCAGATGGCGACATGGCGGCCCAAGCCGGAAATGCATCCCGGGCAGCCTTGACGGCTCGATCAATGTCTTCGTGTTTTGCCTCCGCTACATTGGCAAGCAGAGAGTTATCGTATGGATTTAATACCTCGAATGTACTGCCATCAGCAGCATCAACAAATTCATTATTTATAAAAAGCTGTGTGGGAAAATTGGCTTCGGCCATAATGCTGTTACCTGTATTAGTTCGATTTCTCAGGACAAAAACAAAACCGGCCTGAATAATGTCAGGCCGGAATTGTGCAAAGTTTTACATCACAGACACCTGTTTTTGAACCAGGTGCTGCTTGTGGATCAATTACCAGCGAATGGCAGTGATCGGGAATGGTTCCAGCTCGCCATTGGCATATTTCTCTTCGAGACCGGGTGTTCCATTCTCAAGCACCATCAGCATGGAACGTTTTGGTGAATATCCCTGGTGACGAATATCCGCAGGCATGGCGCAGACGTCACCTGATTTCATCACGATACGACCACGTGGGTTACCCGTGTTCTTATCCTGAATATTCCAGTGAATCTCGTCAGATAACTGGATAAACCACTCATTCCTGTCATTCCCGTGAATAACCGGGAGCATATGCTCTTCACTGGTAACACAGCAGATGCAGGCACGGGTTATCGATGTGAATGACGGATTCCAGGTCACATCAGCCCTGGCAATATGGTCAAACAGATTGAAGGCATGAATCTGGTCTTCAAACCCGGGCTCTGCCTCAATATCCGGCTTGTCATAATCCAGATCCGCAAAGGCACGATTGATTGGATGACCTGTTTCATCCGATCGGGGTTGAACATCACCAGCCAGACCCAGCATACGTCGAGCCGGCTCAAAGCCACGAATTAACGGTCCTGATGCTTCCTGCTGTTTGGCACCCAGTGGGGAGCCGGTTTCCAGCGGAGCACTCAATGGGTCATAGCCTTCATTTATCCAGTCTTTCGAAATGGTTTCAAAGGCAACACGCACGTCATCTGTATTGAAGGTCTCAAGGTAATCCACACCTGTATCCTTGTGCCCTTTGCTGTAGGCACCGGCATAGATGTCTACCGTACCGTAATGATTCTGGGTACCAAAAATGTCATCAAAGAAAATCCAGCCATAGAAAAAGCCCCAGCCAATATCCCTGACCATGGCACGCAGAAAACGATCTACTTCAATAGTATGTATACCTTTTGGCCATTCAATATGGACAAAATAGGCATCACGGGTAAATTTGAACCCACCGAACTGGAAACTGCGATAACCAAGAACGGGATCTGGTTCGGAGGCAATGACGGACACTTTTTCCGGGGTAACTTCAGTATTCATTTCTCAAATCCTCTAATTAGTCGATTCAGTCAAGCACACAAATTTCAGACCATTTTTCTACGCTGACAGGTCCAGCGGAAGTCTGGAAGAGTACAACTCCAGGTGATGCACTCCTGAGCTGATACGCGGAACCCTGTGGTAACAGGACTTCATGACCCCGTCGTGCAGTGATTTTCCCCATGCGCTTGCCTTTGGGGTCTGCCGGCATAATTTCAGCTCCGGCTTCATGGGTTGGTTTTTCATCTTCTTCAAGCTGGTAAAACTCGAACTCAATCTCACCTTCCATCACGATGGCAAATTCATCATGGGGAGCACGATACCAGGGTGAAGTCCCTTCAGCACGGGCAGTTTCAGCGCAGTATTCCAGATTGGAAGCCACCATAATACGCTCGTAGGGAGAAGACTTGCTGCAGATTTCAAAAATATTGGAGAACGCATAATGCTTGAGATCATCATCAAGATTTATGGTTCCTTTGTCGTAGGAGTCCAGGGACCCTATCATGGTTTTATAGCTCATATATTTCCCCTAATACTTACTTGTGATATTAATTCTTATTCTTTCAGAGCCGAACTCTGGCGAATCAGTTAACAGCCGCCTTGCAAGGACCCTATATTGAAAAAATTGTCCCTGCGCCTAACTGATGTTTCTGGCTAACCGGTCAACTGATGATATGAAGAACACTCCCCTGAATCAAGCTGACATATGATGGCGTCTTTCGGGATTTTATTCCGGAAGCGCAAAGACGTACTGCCTCCCTTCTATTCCGGGAGGCGTACCTTCCAGGTAACGCACCTGGCTGGCCGTGGTCACCGAGGTTCCCGTGCCAATGGAGATATATTGGCGCCCATCAACGGCAAAACTGATGGGGTAGCCGGTAATTGAGGAACCCAGGTTCACCTCCCAGAGCACCTCGCCGGTTTCCTGGTCAAATGCCCGGAAATTACCCTCAATATCCCCGCCAAATACCAGTCCACCAGCCGTAGTAACCATGGACATCGCTGTTCCGGCTGTTTCATAGGTCCAGAGAGTTTCACCTGTTTCAGCAGAAATAGCATAAAAGGTCCCCACATTGGATCTGCCCTCGGCGAGTTTTTCCCGACTGAAAACACCATACAGATTATAGGGATCCAATTCCTCAGCCGTAACGGTCTGGTCCATACAGGTGTTTTGCAGTCCGTAATACATGGCATTAGTCAGGGGACTGTAGGCACCTTCCCACCAGTTCTTGCCTCCACCGGTAGAAGGACAGATTTCGCGCTGTTGCCCAGATTCGTGGTAGAGAGCCTCTGGATTAACTGTCGCCTTGCCGGTTTCACCATCAATGCTCTCCAGCACATTCTGGAAAACCGTGGGTCTGGCCCATAGAAACTCACCGGTTTCACGATCAATGGTATAGACCACGCCGGTCTTTCCGGGTATTCCTGTCAGGACCCTATATTCCTTGTCTGGATCTATGGCAGGGTTAATCCAGGGCACTTCATCAGGGTCTGGTGCTACTTTGGTATTGACCAGCAAGCGCTCAAAGGGGTGATCAAGATCCCAGTGATCGACAAGATGCTGGTAGTACCAGGCAATAGTCCCGTCCTCCGGGCGAATGGCCAGGGTGGAGTTGTGATAAAGGTATTCATTGTCATTGCCACCGAGCAGAAACTTCGGCGATGGCGCGGTTACCGATGTTCCCATATAAACGAGGTTCAGTTCGGGATCATAGCTGGGTGCCATCCAGGCTCCAACATGCCAGCGTTGCTCCCACGGCACACCTCCCCAACTGTCCTCACCATTTTCATCGGGGGACTCGATCAGGTTCAGGCGCCACATTTCCTCCCCGGTGTCTGCGTCATGGGCAGCGATAAAGCAGGCCTCCGGGCCTGCCGGGGGCTGACAGTTCCTACCAGAAATGGCTAGGCCATTAATGACAATTGGACCATTACTCTGCTGGGCCGGATGGGTTCTGTAATCCAGAATCCGGGTTTCCCATTTGACTTCGCCGGTTTTTACATCCAGAGCAGTAATGAATTCATCATTACTGGTAAAAATGATGGCGTCATTGTAAATGGCAATATTACGGTTTGTTTTATTTGCACCGATATAATCGCCGAGGTCTTCCGGCATCTGTCTTACATACTCCCACAGCATGTCTCCGGTAGTTGCGTTATAGGCCTGGATAACATCCCCCGGGCTTGGCATATACATGATCCCGTCATAAACCAGCGGGGTCCCCTCCTGTATCGGTGTGCTGGGAAGTACGCCTTCATGAAGATCTGCTGACCAGACCAGTTCAAGATCTTCCACCGTATTCCGGTTTATCTGCTCAAGTGGACTATAACCCCAGGAGTCCAGCGTACGCCGAAACATCAGCCAGTCTTCAGGGTCCGGATCACGGAGCATGTCATCCGTAACAGGCACATAATTACTGCCCTGAGCGAAAGTAAAAGTAGACCCGATAAATAAAAGTGTAGCCGAAGCTATTTGAAAGAATCTCGTGCTCATGTGTTCCCCTGGACAAGCAAAATAGCCAAACTTGGCTGCATTGCAGACTATTTTTATTGTGTGACAGCACCATTGTGTGCGCTGTGAAATTAGCAGACTTTATCAACACTGTCACTCTACAAACCTGCCCCGAGACGCTATACTCGGGGCCTTTGATTCAACAAGAAGTCAACTTTCTATGCCACTGTCCGAATCGTCACACCCTGCCCAAAATAACCAGGCCCATTCACTTCCATTTGAACTCAAACGCAGCCAGCACCTTAAAACACTTAATGTGACGGTAGAGGAATTTGAGCACCTGAAAACCGGTGCACTTCACTATCACCTGGCCAGCGACAACCCGGAAAATGTCTTTCTTGTCGCACTACGCACGGTACCGATGGATTCCACCGGGGTTGCCCATATCCTGGAACACACCGCATTGTGTGGCAGCCGAAAATACCCGGTCAGGGATCCGTTTTTCATGATGATACGCAGATCACTGAACACCTTCATGAATGCCTTTACCAGCAGTGACTGGACAGCCTATCCATTTGCCAGCCAGAATAGAAAGGACTTCGACAATCTGCTCCAGGTCTATCTGGATGCCGTGTTTTTCTCGTCTTTAAACGAACTCGATTTTGCCCAGGAAGGCCACCGAATGGAGTTTGCTGAACCGGGTAATCCGGATTCACCTCTCGTGTATAAGGGTGTTGTCTTTAACGAAATGAAAGGTGCCATGAGCTCTCCTACTTCCCGGCTTTGGCAGGATCTGTGCAAGCACCTTTTTCCCACATCGACCTATCACTACAACAGTGGAGGTGAGCCTTCAGATATACCGTCTCTCTCCTATGAACAGCTGAAGGCCTTTTATAAAACACACTATCATCCCAGTAATGCCGTGTTCATGACCTATGGCGACATACCTGCCAGTGAACATCAACAACGTATTGAAGAACTCGCCCTGCAGGAATTCGACCGCCTTGATGTCCATATTGCCGTCAATGATGAAGAACGCCTTACCTCTCCGATACATGTCACAGAGCGCTATCCTCTGGACGAAGAAAACAGTACTGACAAAACCCATGTCGTCATTGGCTGGCTCCTGGGAAAAAGTACCAATCTGGAAGAGATGTATAAAGCCCAGCTACTTGCCTCTGTTCTTCTGGACAATAGTGCCAGTCCACTGCTTCAAGCCCTGGAAACTACAGATCTGGGGCATGCCCCTTCTCCCCTGTGTGGACTGGAAGACTCGCACCGGGAAATGAGTTTTGTCTGTGGGCTGGAAGGCTGCAAAGAAGACAGCGCAGAAAAGATAGAGGCGCTTGTCCTCTCCACTCTTGAACATATCGCCAGCAATGGTATTGATCAGGACAAGGTGGAAGCGGCTCTGCATTCCCTTGAACTAAGCCAGCGTGAAATCAGTGGTGATTCCTACCCTTATGGTTTGCAACTCATTCTTGCCTCACTATCTACTGCGACTCATCGCGGCGATCCAATAGAACTACTGGATATTGATCCCGTCCTGGAACAACTCAAGCTGGATATCCAGGACACGTCCTATATTCCCAAGCTGATTCGCCAATACCTGCTGGATAATCCGCACAGGGTAACCCTTACCGAAATTCCCGATACAACCTTATCCAGCAAACAAACCGAGGAAGAGGCACGCAAGCTGGCCGCCTACAAGGAAACACTTGATGAGGGTGATAAGCATAAAATCATTGAACTTGCTGCACACCTCAAAGCCCGGCAGGAGCAGGAAGATGATCCCGGGGTGCTTCCCAAAGTCACCCTGGATGATGTGCCAGAAGACATCAAATGGCCTCATTCTGAAACGCTTGAACTGAATTTTGACCAGGCTGGAGCCCATGCCCGTTTTTATGCCCAGGGAACCAACGGACTGAGTTACCAGCAGGTAATCATGTCGCTGCCGGATATGGATTCTGCCAGTAAAGACATGCTCCCTTATTTCACCAGTTGTGTCCCTGAGTTGGGTATCGGGGCCAAAAGCTATCTTGAAATCCAGGCTCTGCAATCTGCCATCAGCGGCGGGATCAGCATGCATACCAGCATGCGTAGCAAGGTTGATGACGAACAGTCCTTTGACAGCTACCTGGTTGTATCCGGGAAATCCCTGTATCCAAACCAGTCCAGGGTCAGTGAACTGATTCGGGATACACTACTGGACTGCCGTTTTGATGAGCATCAGCGAATTCGTGAGATCATGACGCAGATCTATTCAAGGAAAGAACAAAGTATTACCAGCCATGGTCATAGTCTTGCTATTGGCGTTGCCTGCAGCAGGTTGAGCCCGATTGCCGCCATGAACTACAACAGCTCAGGGATGGCTGGCATCAGCAAACTGCGCTCCCTTACCCGCACGTTCAGTGACAGTAATGAAATTGCCCGCTTTGCTGATGGACTTGCCCGCATACAGTCGCGGCTGATGAACGGCAAAAAACAGTTTCTACTCATTGGTGAAGATACTGAAAAATTAAACCTTGTAGAATCCATTGAAAATACTTGGAAACAACACAACGCCGAGTCTGGTGATGTTTCCCGCTTTATTTATACACCTTGCAGGGAAAACGTACGGGAAGCCTGGATAGCCAATACCCAGGTAAATTTCTGCGCCATGGCATTCCCTACAGTTCCAGTAGGCCATGAAGATGCTGCAGCTCTTACAGTCCTTGGTGGCTTTTTGCGCAATGGTTATCTCCACCGCACCATTCGTGAGCAGGGTGGTGCCTATGGAGGTGGATCATCCCAGGACTCCGGTACCGCAACATTCCGGTTTTTCTCATACCGGGACCCCCGTCTCAGTGAAACCTTCAACGATTACAGGAGGTCCATTGACTGGATGATGAATACATCCCATGCAACCAGGGCTCTGGAGGAAGCTGTGCTTGGTGTCATCTCAAGCCTGGATAAACCAACCTCTCCCGCCGGCACCGCAAAACAGGCCTTTTACAATGAGTTATTCGGGCGTGACCGGGAACAGCGAGCCCGTTTTCGCAAGAATGTACTGTCAGTAACTATTGAAGAGCTCAAATCAGTTACTGAAAAATACCTGGCCAATACAGAGCCGGCTATGGGGCTCATCACCAGCAAGGCAATGGTCAATGAAGCCGAATCCCTGGAAATGGAAATCAGGCAACTATAAAAACAGACCGGGAGGGAACTTTTACTGGAATTGCCCTTCTAACATAATTGAAGTAGATGCACTGTGGTCGCTGTATCATTTGCTTCGTTATTTAACTTCATTCTTGATAGATTCTTGATAGTTGAAGTTGGTTGAAAGCCTGGCATTAGCCAGGCTTTTTTTCTTTCCGACCTCTATAATTACTTCATATGAGCAATGAACTGGACCAGCATTCACTAAAAGCGGCGACACGGGTAACCCTGGTCGGGGCTGTTCTGGATCTCGTGCTTGGGGTGCTGAAAATTATCGTCGGACTGACAGCAAACTCTTTCGCACTCGTATCCGATGGTATTCATTCCCTGTCAGACCTGGTGACTGATGCCTTTGTATTGCTGGTTGCCAGAATCTCACATGCCAAACCTGACCAAAAACATCCTTATGGTCATCGCAGATTTGAAACCCTGGGCACTATCATCCTTGGGATAGTGCTTTTTGGAGTAGCCAGTGTCATCTGCTTTGACAGTATTCGACGACTCTATCAACAGCAGTCCTTGCCGGTTCCTGGCTGGACCGGCCTGGTTATTGCCTTATTCAGTATTCTGTCCAAGGAATGGATCTACCGATACACTAGGCAAGTAGCGCTAAAAACAAATTCCTCACTTCTACTGGCTAATGCCTGGCACAGCCGCACTGACGCCTTGTCTTCAGTTGCCGTATTTATTGGGGTTCTGGGTGCCATGCTCGGCTACCCTATAACGGACCTGCTCGCCGCCATTTTTGTAGCCCTGATGATTGGCAAGATTGCCTGGGATCTCATCAGTACAAGTCTTCAGGAACTTGTAGACACTGCAGTGCCTGAAGGAAAAGTGGAGAAAATCAGGCAGCATATCAGATCTATTGAAGGTATTCGGGACTCCCATGAACTGAGAACACGTCTCCACGGAGGAAGGATATTTGTTGACCTGCATCTTCAGGTAGATAACAGGATTTCAGTGTCAGAAGGACATTATCTTGCGGATCACGTAAGCGCTTCACTCAGGCATCATTTCCCTGATATCGCTGACGTGGTTGTTCACATAGACCCTGAACTGGACGACTCCGCACCAGTTCTTGACCTCCCCCTGCGCCATGAAGTGGAGTCCATGCTCTTTGACAAGTGGAACGGTCTCCTGGATCCATTGACTGTCCACCGGATCGATTTACATTACCTGGAAAATCATGTTGAAGCCGAAATATATATTGATAAAAATATAATAAACAATGACTTAAAAGGCACTCTTGATAATACTTGTCAAGATTTTAGCTGGCTAAGAAAAATTACTTTTTACGAGATGCCCTGATGGTTTCATAGGCTTGCTTGATGTCGTGAACCTTCTTGTTGGCCAGTTCCATCATTTCTTCCGGCAATCCCTTTGAGACAAGTTTATCCGGGTGATGCTGATTCATTTGACGCCGGTAAGCCTTTTTTACGTCCTGTTCTGAAGCGCTACTCGTAATTCCCAGCAGTTTATATGCATCCTCAAGTGGCATCCCCTGTTGAGTCCGGGGTTGAGCCTGGCTGTGTACCTGGGCCTGAATACGTTGCAGAATGCCCTGGAATTCTACCCCTGTGAATCCCAGGCGACTGGCACAATGCTGAAGGATTTGTAATTCAGATTTTTGCAGCTCTCCGTCAGAAAGAGCAACAGCCACCTGGATTTCCATGAACATCTGCAGGAGCAATTTGCGGCGATGGCATTCTTGTCGGAACTGCATTAAAGCATCATCCAGGGGAAATCCTTTCTTTTTGCCTTCATTAAAAAGACGCTGTGCAACCTGCTTCTGGGAAGCATTCAATCGCATCTGACTCATGAGGTCTTCAGCTATATGGATTTCGGCGCGGGATACCTGCCCGTCTGATTTAGCAAGATGCCCCATCACCAAAAAGGTTGCGGTGAAAAAAGCCGTCTGTATTCTCTGGATATCCCCCGTAAACCCAACCTTACCAAGACTGGACATCCCTTTATCAAAGTTATGCCCGAATGCAGCACCCAGAGCAGCACCCAAAGGTCCACCGAGCATGAAGCCGAGACTTCCACCTATTATTTTTCCCCACCAGTTCAGAACAACAACCTCATCAGCCAGTTTCTACTTAACTCTTTTTTACATTGATCATACTGTCGGGCATACAAACTGGCATTAGCCTGGACCTTGCGGCTCACATCAATTAGCCACTGTTTGTTGCTATAGGTACGCTGGGTAAAGCCACCATTACCTTCATGGTAAGCCAGGTAATGGTTATATGCGTCATTACGTTCAATACCATTTACTCTAGTGGACTTGTTTGTATACCAGCCCACAAAATCCACCGCATCGGCAAAGCTTGACCGTCTCGCACCCCAGTTGCCGGCATCGGCCTTGTATTCCGTCCAGGTCTGATCAAGAACCTGGGCATATCCGAAGGCACTGGATGGACGACGCCAGGGAATGAAGCCAAGAAGTTTTGTGCGTTCCGGCTTGGCCCTGGACTGAAATGAAGACTCTTGCTGAATAATAGCCATGGATACCGTAAGAGGAGTTTTCCAGCGGCGCTCAGATTTGACGGCAGCTTTGTACCAGCTACGCCTTTCTTCAAACATACTGCAGATGTTCGAGGTGTTTTGAGGTGGCGTGGTGGCACAGGAAACAAGGACCAGTGACGCAAGAATTGCCAGGATACTTCTCATTAGGTTGGTCGGTAAAACAGGGTCAGATTCAGATAAGAGTGGCTACTTTACACGCTTTTAGGGCGTTATGTCATGCTGCGCAAGCAGCGAAAGAAATCCCAGCTCATCAATAACCGGAATATTCAGTTCCTCGGCTTTCGTCAGTTTGGAGCCAGCCCCCGGGCCAGCAATAACACAGTCTGTTTTTCTCGAAACACTACCGGCTACCTTGGCTCCAAGCGCTACTAACTTTTCCCTGGCTTCACTTCGCCCCATAGAATCCAGCGTCCCGGTAACAACATAGGTCTTACCTGCAAGCGGCAGTTCCCCTTCATTTTTCCTATCGGTTTCAGCCGGCACAACGCCGGCTGCCAGAAGGCTATCAATAACTTCCTGGTTATGGGATTCATGGAAAAATGCCCGAATATGATGAGCGACCACCTGGCCTATATCGTCAATTTCGGTAAGAGATTCTTCCGTGGCCGACCGCACAGCTGCCAGCGTACCAAAATTATTGGCCAGGGACTGTGCCGTAGCTTCACCTACTTCCCTGATACCCAGGGCGAATAGAAAACGTGACAAAGGCACCTGTTTACTTTTTTCTATGGCATTTATCAGGTTGTCTGCAGATTTTTGCCCCATTCTATCGAGTTCCAGCAATTCATCTGCACTGATGGTGTAAATATCAGCGACTGACTTAAGCATGTTCCGATCGACGAGCTGCTCAATAAGCTTGGTCCCAAGGCCATCTATGTCCATTGCTCCCCGGGATGCAAAATGAATAATCGACTGCATACGTTGGGCGCGACAGAAAAGTCCGCCAGTACACCGCATCAATACCTCGTCTTGAAGGTGTTCAATGTCTGAATGGCAAACAGGACATGCCGTTGGCGGCGAGATTTTCATGGCGTGGGCGGGACGTCGCTCACGTATCACGGAGACCACTTTTGGAATCACATCTCCGGCCCTGCGAATAATCACAGAATCGCCAATTCTTATATCCAGCCGCTCTATTTCATCCATATTATGAAGTGTGGCATTACTGACAGTCACTCCTCCGACAAACACCGGTTCAAGGCGTGCTACCGGGGTAATAGTACCTGTTCGCCCGACCTGGAACTCCACGTCATTAAGTACAGTGGCCACTTCCTCGGCCGGGAATTTATATGCCATGGCCCAGCGTGGCGATCTGGCATTCATACCGAGTATGTCCTGAAGATTAAAATGATTTACCTTGATCACCACGCCATCTATTTCATAATCCAGTTCGCTTCTTCGCGACAGCAGTGCGTCACAATATCCGGCACAATCGCTCACTCCTTGGAGAATTGTTCTGTCCGGATTCACTGGTAGCCCCCAACGATCAAAGGACTCGAACACACCACCAAGGGTTTCAGGTAGAGTGCCCTGTTCCACCAGACCATAGCTGTAGCAGAACATTTTCAGTGGTCTTTTAGCGGTGATCCTGGGGTCAAGCTGTCTAAGGGTACCTGCTGCAGCATTACGGGGATTGACGAAAACTTTTTCTCCCGTCGCCAAGGCCTGCTTATTCATCCGGGAAAACCCGGATCTGGTCATGTAGATTTCCCCCCTTACTTCGAGCAATCCGGGAAACCCATCGCCATCCAGGCGCAGGGGTATATCATTGATAGTTTTGACATTATGGGTAATGAGCTCACCGGTCCGGCCATCACCACGAGTGGCAGCCCGGACCAAGAGGCCATTTTCATAGAGCAGGCTCACCGCGACGCCATCTATTTTGGGCTCGCAACTGTATTCAATAGTATCAATATCAACCAGGCGCTTTCGGATCCTCTCCTCAAAACGCTGGAGCTCTGCTTCACTGGTCACCTTGTCTAGCGACAACATGGGGATTTCATGCCTGACCTGCTCAAACCCGCCAAGCGGCGCATTGCCAACTCTCTGGCTGGGTGAGTCCGGTGTGACCAGATCTGGCCAGGCTTGTTCTATTTCCAACAGGCGATCAAAGAGTCTGTCATAGTCCTGGTCAGGAATTTCGGGAGAATCATCCCGGTAGTACAGTCGACTGTGATGTTCAATCTGCTTGCGCAGGGAGTTCAGTTCTTCAACCAGTTCAGCGGGGGGAGAGGTCATGGCTTGGCGGCAGGGAGGTATTGCTACTTCCTGGCCAGCATCTCCAGTTCAAAATCACGGATTCTCTGGCGACTGTGTTCGATGGTCTGGCGGGTAAATACACTGCGATTTTCATCCTTCAACTGGGCATCCATCTCATCCTTTACGGCTTCCGCCGTTTTCAGCATCTGGTCAAAACACTGCATATTGTCAAGCTTATTGGGAATCTGCATAAAGAAACTGACACCGGGTGTGGTGAAGGTCTCCATCTCACTGATCGAAAATGTCCCCGGTTTAACCATATTAGCCATACTGAACATAACAGGCCCTTTCCCATCACTATCTGCATGTCGATGGAATATACTCATTTCACCAAGACGCAAACCATGCTTGAGAAGAACGGGAAGCAATTTACTGCCTTCAATAGTACTGCCGTTTCTGGCCATGACATTGATTACAACAACTTCTTCAGCGGGCTCCTGGGCATCAATATCATCATCGTCATCATGCTGAAGCCCTTCAAAAAGATCATTATTTTCAAGCGTGATCTCACCGCGTTCATCATGCTCAAAGGTCAGTGTTTCCTCACCAAAACTCGGTTCAATCCTTTCCCCGGCATCCTGATGATCCCCATTTGAAGGGTCGCCTGACGATTTATCAGTCGCTGATACCGAGCGTGAAATTTCCGGTTCAAGCTCTTCGCTCTCTTTACCCTCTTCTTCCTCTACTGCCTTTTCACCTGCCTCTTCTTCAAGTCCGGCGCTTTCCCACGGATTATCCTCTCCCACCTCTGCTTCTGGTTCAGAAATAGACTGTTCAGCATCAAGCGATGACACGTCATCCTGGTCATCTTCCTCATCTACACTGTCATCCAGCCCGTCATGGTAACCTGCTGACAATTCCTCAGGTTCCTCATCCAGGGCAGTGAAGGATTCGAATCCATTTTCGGGTACAAATTCGTCTATGTCTTCACTTTCATCAGGGGCAGCCTGGTCCTCCTCTTCTTCAGCCTCATCAGCAAAATACTCCTCTTCTGTCAGGGTATCTATAGCCTGATCTTCATCTTCAGCGGGGTAATCCTCAATATCCTCATCATCGATGTCCACTGATTCCATGAGCACAGGAACATCACTTTCATCCTGATCATCATCAACATAATGACCGGAACGATTTTTTATGCGAGCACCACCATTGGGAAGTTCTGATTTGATGAGAATATCATCGACCTCACCAACGTCATCGGGAGGGATGTTCTTGTCGATTTTGACACGAAGGCTTCTTTTACGCTCGAGCCACTTGCGCCGAAAACCATCGAGCAGGATCAGCACGATAAAGACAATGACAATGATGGCTAACCAGTCTCTGATACCCATTTTGCTATATTGGTCTCTCTAACCTACCTGAGTCTGAATTTTAAGCTGTTACGGTTACCAGTGTCATGCCCTGACATGCTGGTTCTACATTATCCCCTGGCGTATTTCGCGTGACAGCAGCTACACAGCTACCATCTCCGCCGCTTCATCTATATCTACTGCTACGAGTCTTGAAACACCGGGCTCATGCATGGTTACACCCATCAACTGGTGCGCCTGTTCCATGGTAATCCGATTATGCGTAATGAAGATAAACTGTACCAGACCAGACATTTCCTTCACCATATCGATATAGCGACCGACATTGGCATCATCCAGCGGTGCATCAACCTCATCAAGCATACAGAAGGGTGATGGATTCAGACGGAATATTGAGAATACCAGTGCGATGGCTGTCATCGCTTTTTCACCACCAGAGAGCAGATGGATGGTGCTGTTCTTCTTGCCAGGTGGCCTGGCCATTATTTCTACACCGGTATCCAGCAGATCCTCACCCACCATATTGAGGTAGGCATGCCCCCCTCCAAATACCTTGGGAAACAACTCCTGTAACCCATTATTAATCTTGTCAAAGGTTTCCTTGAAGCGGGTGCGCGTTTCCTTGTCAATCTTGCGAATTGCGTTCTGCAGTGTTTTCAAAGCACGTTCAAGATCCTCATTCTGCTCATCAAGGTAAACCTTGCGTTCAGACTGTGAATCATATTCATCAATGGCCGCCAGATTGATCGGGCCCAACCGATTGATACGATTTCCAAGCCTTTCAAGCTCTTCTTCACAGCTATGCTCGGTTACCTCATCCGGTATGCTGGCCAGAACTTCATCCCGCTTGTAATCGGTTTCCTCCAGTTGCTGTTCAATTGCCGCACGCTTTACTGTATCGCCTTCTATACCCAGACGTTTACCTACGAGATCATCACGAATCCTCTGGGAATCTTCCTGGGCGGTGTTGCGGCCGCTTTCCAGTTCCCTTTGCTGATGGTCAATTTCATCTACACGGATCTTGGCTTGACCAAGCTTGCCCTCCATTGCATGACGAGAGGCCATCTTTTCATCAAGCTCTTCTTTCAGGGCAGGAATGGGCACATCCGCCTGTTCAAGGTATTCCTCCAGTTGCTTTTCCCTGTTCTCATAGGAGTCAACCTGGCTTGAGAGTCTTTGCATATTGTGTTTCAGGGAGTCCAGCTGGGCTGAGAGAGTCTGATGTTGTAATGCCAGGGTATGTGAGCTGTCCTTGTCGGACACGGCATGCTCACGTGCCTGGTCAAGGGCACTGCGATATTCATCTCGGCTGCCTATTAGTACTTCCCGTCGAACTGTATGCTGCTCCATTCTGTCGAGAATACTTTCCAGATTTTCACGGGAACTGCGGATATTGGTTTTTTCGACTTCCAGCTGGTTTTCGAGTTCACTGATTTCCTGTATCAGACGTTCACGACGTTTTTCAGCCTGCTCGATTTTAGTCAATCGGGCTGATTTATCTGAGCTCAGCTCAGTCAATTCGCTGTTTACATCCGTAAGCTCCTTCAAAAGACCATCACGGTCCGATTCCAGGGTCTCTAGCAGGGCTTCTTCATTTTTCTGCTTCTCAAGGGTCTGGCCAATCTGTTTTTCTGCTGTGGAAATGCGGTTTTCCAACCCTTCAAGTTCCTGCTGGCGCTGAATGACGCCCGCCTTTTCATCGAAGTCCCTGGAAACCCTCAGCCAGGAAGGACCCAGCCAGATTCCCTGGGGGGTTATTAATGACTCTCCAGCGGCGAGATGCTGACGCTGGGCAAGGGCTTCCTGCAAAGTTTCTGCACAGTAAATACCAGCAAGCATTGCCGAGAGGTTCTGCGAAGACTTGATCTTCTCGGTCAGGGGGACATTCTCTATGGCGGGATTTTTGCCTTTAGTCGTTCCCTGGTATCCCGTATCTATAATTTGAAGAGCCCCATCCGTGAAGTCCTCGAGTATCTCACCCACAGCGTCTAGATCATCCACACATACCGCCTGAAGACTCTGGCCTAAAACCATTTCCATGGCGGTGTCCCATTTGTCTTCAACCTGAAGACCGTCACCAAGTCGCGCGTTTCCAGCCAGGTTATTCGTTTCCAGCCAGTTGATCGTGTTCCTGTCGTTTCGACCCAGAGCCGCTTTCTGAAGAGCATCCAGGGAGGATTTCTGCCCCAGCATGGTCTGCAGCTGGCTACGCCTGTCGTTCAGTTCTTCGCTACTGGCCTTGATTGCCTGCCTTGCTTTTTCTATTTTAGTGTTAAGCGCTCCCCGCTGCTCTTCCTGGGTACTTTGTTTGCTCATCAATACACGCAATTTTTCCTCAAGTCCTTCCAGGTCCGATGAATCCGGTGTCTCAAGGTTCTCAAGTTCATGCTTCAGGGAAGATTTGCGCTGTTTACCGCGCTCAACGATATTTTCCAGATGATTGATTCGTTCCTGTTCCACTTCGGCTTTCTGGGAGGTTTCGGCAGCATCTTCGTTGAACTGGTCCCATTCCTGCTGCCAGTTTTGCATTTTCTCTTCTGCCTGGGCCAATGTGGCTGCTGAGGCCTGCTCCTTATCCCGGGCCTCCTGCAGAGCCGGCTCGATTTCAGCCAGAGAGCTCTCCAGTTCCGCAATTTTTGCCACATCCTCGGTCAGCTCTTTCTGGAAATGCTGGAGTGATTCCTTGATTTCACCCAAATCAAGCTCCAGTTGCTGTTTTCGTTGCCCCTGGTACTCAATATTCTGCTCAATACGGGTGATTTCATTTCCAAGGGCATAGTAGGTGCTCTGGATTTCCTGATAAGTATCGTTTGCCTCAGTACTTTCCTGGCGCATTTTCTCCATGTCTGCTTCCAGGGATCGGGATTTGGCAACGCTGGCTTCCAACTGGACTTCAAGTTCGCTAATTTCTTTCTGGGCCCTGCTTACCCTTTCATTCAGGCGTTTCCAGCGCAACACCTGCAGATTGGCAGTGGTATCACGCTCCTGTTGCTTGTATTCCTTATACTTTTCAGCAGCGCGTGCCTGGCGTTGCAGGCGCTCCAGCTGTCGCTCAAGCTCTTCGCGTATATCCGTTAATCTCTCCAGATTTTCGCGAGTACGCTTGATCCGGTTCTCGGTTTCCCGTCGCCTTTCCTTGTACTTGGAAATACCTGCCGCTTCTTCAATAAAGACCCGGAGCTCTTCAGGCTTGGACTCAATCAGGTTTGAGACCATCCCCTGTTCAATTATGGAGTAACTCCGGGGGCCCAGCCCTGTCCCCAGGAAAATATCCTGGATATCTCGACGCCGGCATTTGGTGCCGTTGAGCAAATAGGTAGACTGGGCTTCGGTATTGACTACGCGCTTGACGGAAATCTCGGCAAACGCGGCATATTCCCCTTTAACAGTATGGTCTGAATTATCAAAGATTAGTTCTACAGAGGCCTGGCCAACGGGCTTGCGATTGCCGGAACCATTGAAAATGACGTCAGTGAGGTTTTCACCACGGAGCTTGGATGCTGAGCTTTCACCCATCACCCACCTGACAGCATCTATGATATTGGACTTACCGCAGCCATTGGGGCCCACGACAGCACACAAATTACTGGGGAGGTTGACTGTGGTCGGGTCTACAAACGACTTGAATCCTGCGAGTTTGATGCTTTTTAATCGCATGTATTGCGAGTACCCTACCAGCTGAAAAGGTGTGACAAATTATGCAAGTAAGTGTATCCGATCTTTTAAGCAAACTCATCAAGAAGTTATCCACAGGAACCGGCGTGACGGGGCTGCTCGCCACCTGCTCTCCAGCGCCTGCAGACATTCAAAACCATAGGCCCAAGCCAGGTTCAATGATAGAATCCGCCGCTTTTCCTGGCTTCTCGTAATCCATACTCTCCCTGATCCGGAATTATATGACTGTCACCTCTCTTTTCACGGCCTTCCTTTGCACACTGGTGTCCATAGTCGTCCTGAGGCCGCTGGCACGAAAGTTGGGACTAATGGATACTCCAGGGGGGCGTAAATCACACACCAGGGACACCCCCCTGATTGGCGGTTTTGGAATTTATATCGGACTGCTCATTGCCTGCCTGCTAAACCCGGAAGTTTTCGGGCAGTATGAATTGCTTCTGGGTATATCAGCTATGTTGTTACTCACAGGTGTGATTGACGACTATTACCCATTACCTGCAACGGCAAGATTGGGCATCCAGGTACTGGCAGCATGGCTAATGGCAGCCTATGGCGAGAACCAGCTCATCACCCTTGGCAAACTTGTCGGGGACTGGCAGCTCTTTTTGGGCCGCTTTACCATGGTTATGACTATATTTGCCACAGTGGGAGTCATTAATGCGATCAATATGATCGATGGCATGGATGGTCTTTCCGGTGGCATGGTCGTGATCTGCCTAGTATACCTGGCCTATGCAACCAGTCTGAGTGGCAGCAATCCAGCTCTGTATGGATTTTTGCTGATTCTGATTGCCTGCCTGCTGGCCTTCCTAGTGCTGAATTTCCGTTTTTATGTAAAAAAACCAGCCCTCATATATCTGGGTGATTCAGGCAGTACCATGCTTGGTTTTATACTGGCCTGGATACTTATCGAGAGTTCACAGGGAGGATCGGAACGTATCATCCCGGCTACTGTCGCACTCTGGTTTCTCGCCATTCCCCTGATGGATACAGTCTACCTGCTGATTGCCCGCCCACTGACTGGTAAATCACCTTTTGAGCCGGGCACCGACCATCTGCATCACCTTCTTTTAAAACACGGTCTTGGCAGGCCAAACATTGTCATGCTGCTCTATTGTGCCGCAACAATATTTGGCGCTACAGGTGTTTTTGTGTTGTTGAATCCACAGTTTGAACCCTACTCTCTCTATGGATTTCTTGGAGTTTTTTTACTGTTCAGTGTATTGATGAAAAGAGAAAAACAATACTGAGATTGTCAATCTCCACAATCCTCAACACAAAAATACATATAGGGATGTAGCTGCCACTGATAATGGTAACAGCGATACATAATTGAGAGTCAGTACTGGAGGGGGGCAGGAAGTAAAGAGAAGCTTAAAGGGAAGTTTTTAAGACTGGAAGGCGATTGGCGTCAGGTAGTCAGTTATCAGTTTGCCGTTATTTACAGTTATTTGCAGTTAAAAGAAGCAATAATCTGAGACACTGCCGCTGCAGAAGAAAAACGTTCTCTGGCCAGTACCCGGCATCGGTTGCTCATTGCCTGATCCCGACCATGCTTAATCAGTTTCCGGGCTTTGTCTGTCAACTCCTCCAGAGAATGATTTGTTACCACCTCGCCCACCTGATGATGCTGAATCATTGTCTCCAGATCATTTCCTTCATTGATTGTCGCCAATACCGGTAGCCCCGCTTGCATGTAGGCAAGAAACTTACCCGGAATATTATCATTTCGATGACGCGGATCCAGGGCGATCAAGCCCGCATGGCATTGTGACAGGAGACCGGGAATTTCTTCTGGCGTGATTTCGTCATGAAACAAAATATTATCCAGTTGGAATCTGGCGGCCCTGTCTTTAATCTGCTCAACCGCTGTTCCCCGGCCAACAAAAAGAAATCCAATTGATTTATCCAGGCTCATCTGCCGGGCCAGGTCGATGAGAATATCCATACCCTGGGCTATACCGATATTACCGGTATAGACAAAAATTTGCCGGCCTGAAAGGTTTGTTGTACTGAGATTGATGCTACATGATGTCACCTCGGAGTCTGACAACCAGTTATCAAGCACTTCAATCCTCGCCGAAAAATCGCCATGCTCCTTTTTAAAATACGTGATATTGGAACTGGTCTGAACACCGATGGTGTCTGCCTGGCGGTACTGGAATTTTTCAACAGTTTTAAAATAACGATAGATAATTCCTTTACCAAGCAGCCCCATATCCACAGCCCACTCCGGAAATATATCGCGGAGTATCAGGTAGGCAGGACAGGAAGATTCCCATTTAAGCTTTTTAACCAGCTTCCCGAAGAAAATTGATGGAGAGTACCAAACCAGGGCATCCCATCGGCGATCCCGGAAAGGTGATCTTTTGAGCGCTTTGTACAGCGCAGAGGACAGCATGAATTCAGCAATGGCGCGACGCACATAACCGATATCCTTGGTTTTCGGCGCTTTCAACCTCAGCACTTCGAGATTACCGTTCTGTTCAAGGTCCCAGTATTTTTCAATTTTGGCATCTGGCAACAGCAAGGTCACATGATGTCCCTGATGCACCATTTCAGACACCAGGTCTCTTATCTGGACCGCAGCTGATGTTCTCAGGGGGGGATAGGCGTCAGCAATTACAACAAGTTTCACAATGCGATCGACCAGATCAGTACTTTTTCCAGACAACGCGGTTTACATAGTCCGTGTAACTGAGAATTATGCGAACAACCTTTTCGGAAACATTAGTCAAATCGTAATCTGAAACCATACCCAGTGTTCTATTATCCCCCCTTGCCTGCGTTTGAAGTACCGACAAGGCCTGCATAATCCGGTCCTTATGTAAACCTGCCATCATCACGGCACCTTCCTCCATTCCCTCGGGTCTTTCATGAGCTTGCCTGATATTAAGTGCCGGAAAGTTCATGATGGACGACTCTTCAGTAATAGTTCCGCTGTCGGACAAGACAGCTTTTGCGTGTAATTGGAGGTGCAGGTAGTCGCAAAAACCCAAAGGTTTCATGAAACTTACCAGAGAGGAAAATTCAAATCCGGATTTTTCAAGCCGCTGACGAGTCCTCGGATGCGTCGACACGATGATTGGAATCGAATCTCTTTCCGCCAGGGCATTCAGTGTCTCACAGAAATCATTGAAGTTTACCGGGTTATCAATATTTTCCTCGCGATGCCAGCTCACGACAAAGTATTTTTCCGCTTCGAGATTCAGTGTTTGCAAAATTAAGGAATTTTCTATTCCCGACCGATAATGATTCAGGACCTCTCCCATGGGGCTGCCCGTACAAATAATCCGATCAGCGGACAACCCTTCTCGCAGAAGGTATTCACGGGCTATCTGACTATAAGTCATATTGATATCTGCGGTATGGTCAACGATGCGCCGGTTGATTTCTTCGGGAACCCGTTCATCGAAACAACGATTCCCGGCCTCCATATGAAAAACTGGAATCTTTCGCCTTTTTGCAGCAATCGCCACTAAAGCACTGTTTGTATCACCCAGGATAAGCAATGCCTCTGGCTCTTCACTGGCCAATACCTTGTCAGATTCAATGATGCAGTTACCAATGGTCTCACTGGAACTTCCACCTGCGGCCTCGAGAAAGTAGTCAGGTTTTCGTATGCCCAGGTCGGTAAAAAATATTTCATTGAGTTCATAATCATAATTCTGCCCGGTGTGTACCAGAATATGGTCACAATGTTCATCCAGCCTGGCAATTACCCTGGACAGCCGGATGATTTCGGGGCGTGTTCCGACAACAGTCATTACTTTCATTTTCAAGTCACCCATCAAGGGATGCTCCTATCGTATCGGGTGAAGCATCATCAAAGATCTCATTCGCCCACAAAAGCACTACAAGGTCACCACTTCCCGTATTGGTTATATCATGTACCCATCCTGGCACGGTTTCCACTACCTGCGGTGTATCGGCACATACTTTTAGTTGGTGGTAATCTCCAGTTTCAACATGGCGGAATTTGAATAGAGCCTCTCCCTGAACAATAAGAAACTTCTCATTCTTTGTATGGTGATAATGTCCACCCCTGGTCACACCGGGTCTGGCTGTAAAGTAGGAAACCTGGCCTGAATTTCTGGTTTTCAGAAATTCAACAAAGGCTCCCCGTTCATCCTTGTGTGCCGTGAGTCCATAGGAAAAGTTGTCAGGCTCCAGATAACTCAGATAGGTAGCATACAAAGCCCGCTGTAAACCTGATCCCACATCTTCCGTGATCAGGTTATTCCTACTGTCATGATAACGAGCCAGCGTATCGGCCAATTCAACCAGGGTAATGTTATATACAGGTTCGACCCCGACAAATTCACATCCTTCGTGGGGAGACTTGAGCACCTCTATAAACTTGGAGATGACATCATCAATGTAAACGAGATTAATAACCTTGTCAGGGTCGTGAATATCGACGGGTATGCCGTGAGCTATCCTGTGACAGAATGTGG